>ENA-OUOY01000282-OUOY01000282.1-human-gut-metagenome-genome-assembly--contig:-NODE-282-length-39547-cov-12.542692_pt1 | contig 39547 bp, 37 predicted proteins | sample MGYA00237937_ERZ548767 | MGnify/ENA primary metagenome ERZ548767 (study PRJEB26490, sample SAMN05356887) | human gut metagenome | biome: terrestrial biome; feature: human-associated habitat; material... | reverse complement strand
TGGTGCACCATCGGGGACTCGAACCCAGGACCCACTGATTAAGAGTCAGTTGCTCTACCAACTGAGCTAATGGTGCACTTCAAATTACTTGATTATTATAGCACCATTTTTCGGTTTTGTCAAGTAAAAATCGAAAAAATCTGAAATTTTCTGAAAATTTTCCGCCTTTTGATATATTATATGCGGTACAGTTACATTATATGTCACAGATCAGTTTTGTGTTAACATAGGTATAGCAAAAGCTGATCTTATACAGTAACATATCAGATCAGCCTTTACAAAACCTAATGTTTAATCAATGATGTCTGTCCGAGATGTCGCAACGTGGTGTCAAAACATGATGTCATAAGTTGATAAGATATTCGGAACAACACTGCTTAAAATTCGCAGCGTTGTTCCAAATGGTCTCGCTGTTTTACCCTCATACAGCGTACTGTGAGTGAAGAACAGCTCTCATTTTCTGCTTATTCAGCATCCTTGAGATTCTTTTCTTCTGCCATCTCTCTTACCATCTTAGGCTCCTCAGGCTGATATGAATCAAACCATGAAGTCATACCGTTAGCCTTAACAGCTGTGAATTCAGCGAGATTAGCAACCTTTTTAAGAAGATTATCAAATTTCATTATTCTTCCCCCTTTCCTTAGCAATCCCTATATACATGAGCAGAGAGACATTACTGACTACAAGAATAGAAAATAATGCTAACTCATTATATGGCGTATAAAATAAGCCGAATAAAGTGGTAAGTAAAATTATGTAAAGTAATATGCTTATTTTCTTGTTTCTTTTTTTTATCGTATCTGTCAGCGGCTTTTTTGAACATTCAACCGGTGAAAAGAATATGACAGTTATTAAATTAAACAAAGCTAAAGATACATAAATACCCCAAGTATCTTCGCCTGAAAGAAGATAGCATATATAATTTGTCGTCAGAAATGAACCGCAAAGCACAAGCTTACACATAAAATGTGTATCAGCATGATAGCCGCCGGTGAACATTCGCAGGGTAACAAACAATAGATAAAAAATTATTGAGTGTAAAAAGGAACCGGTCAGCACTCCGCACAAAAGAACCAGAACAACACCAAGTATTGTGGATATTATCATTTCAAGCCCGTATTGATAAACCGGATACTTGTCTATTGTAATGATTTTTCGGTGAAATAAATAATCAGCTATACTCATGCTCAACAGATGAATCATAACCTCACCCCTTGTCCATAAGTATAACTGATTAGTAATAAAAAATCAATACTTTTGTCACGAAACGCAGGTTTTTGTCCTAAACGTCATGTTTTAGGAGCATTATCTCCGCGCTGAACCATTTTTCATTCTGAGAAACGTTAAAAATTCCATCGTGACGGTCTATAATTTCGCGTACAGATTTAAGTCCGACACCATGCATTCTCTTATCCTGCTTAGTTGTGTGCAGGTTAGGATTTGTCTCTAAAATATTTTTATCGACAATATTTTCTATTTTGAAGCAGACATATCCGCGGTTCTGGAAAATATTGAGTTTAATAATAGGATTTTCCACCTCGGCTTCAGCTTCAATGGCATTGTCGAGCAAGTTCAGGAAAATCAGACAAAGTTCCTGATCGCTCATACCGGTGAAATCAGAAAGATCATTGAAAATAAAACACTCTATCTTAATATTGCGCTGTTCAGCTTCATTCAGTTTTTGATTAATAATAGCATTGAACATTCTGTTGCTTGTATTGATATATGTTTTAATGTTTCCGATATTATTATCCTGAAATGATTTAATAAACGCCCCAAGCTTATCGTATTCCTTTTCGTTAAGCATTTCAGCGGCAATACTGAGATTTCTTTTTATATCGTGCCTTATTTTTAAAATCTCATAATAATCCTGAATAATTGTTTCTATGTCTTTTTGCTGCTGTTGTATCGTCAACTTCTGCATTTCAATATCAAGCTGACGCTGGCTTGACTCGGAATAGTAATGCAGCATAAGATAAAGGCACAGATCCACAATAATGATCACTATAGTGATGTAGGTACTGAATACTGCGTCAATTTTACAGTTAAATAAACCGTTTCTTATTTTTACGATCGCTAAAACAGACGCAACAAGCAAAACTGCATAAACTAAAGTTGTATGTGCGGCTACATGGATCTTTTCTTTTCGCAAGTATTTCAGAACTATTTTCACTGAAATAAAAAATAAAAGTTTACACATTACATTTGTCAAGATCCTGATTATATCGCTTCTTTCAATCAATTTCGCGTAGTCAATGTTGGATACCCACGAAACAATATATAAGGTAAGCAGGCTGGAAACAATAGTCAAAAGCACTAACACGGTACTTAGATAAATCTTTTTTAGAATATTGCCGGTGTAAAAAATCAGTAAGGCGAGCATACTGGCTGAAAACAAAACCAATATCTGAATATAAGTAGGTATACTCAGAAATGAAATGCCCAGATCTGCTAATAATAAAATGAAAAAAGTATGTACCCGAGATGTTAATAATCTGACCGGTCGCCGTTTGCAGGCAGACTCAATAAAATAAACCATGATAATGGTTTCAATAATACAAGAAATTCCGTCAATAATTATACTCTTCATATTCGCTCCTTCATAACAAGTGATTGATATCTGATTTTAAATTCTTTTACGTTTCGTATAGAGATAAGAGCAATTTTGTCATTTTCAAAGTAGATTTTGTTGTCCTTTATGCTGTATATGTGCCTGTAGTTGACCAGATACGACTTGTGTGACCTGATAAAGCCGTAATCTGAATACTTTTCCTCCAGCTCTGACATTGTGCAGTCGCTGCTTCGCTTGATAATGTATGTTTTGCCTCCTTTCTCGATAAGATAGATCTCATGCCCGAACGATTCAAAATACATGATGTCCATCAGTTTCACGCTGATACAGGCATTACTGTCCCTTTCAATAAATGAAAAGAAGTTGGTCTCACTCTGATATTTTGATAAGAATGCGCTGACAGCTTCAGGAAAATCAGTATCGAGATTATTCTTTCTGACAAATCTCAGGGGCGAATACTTGAAGGATTCAAACACCAGATTTTCATAATTGGAAATATATATTATGGAAGTGTGCTCGCCATCCTGAGAGACAGAGTTTACCTGCTTGGCTAATTCAAACCCGTTCATCTGCGGCATTTCGATATCAAGCAGCAATAAATCGTAAAATTTCTCACTGTGCAGAAAGTCGCTGCCGCTGGTAAACGTGTCAACTATGTACTCAAAGCCCTCAAAAGCTTTGGTTCTCTTGATCAATTTTCCTATATTTTTCAGAACACTTACGTCATCATCCACTGCTGCAACTCTTATCACAATATCACCACCTAAACGAATAATAACACAAATTCTTACAAAAATCAAGACGTATTATTTAAGTTTGACAAAATATAAAGCCTGTAAGATTTCTTGCAGGCTTTTTGGCTCCTGTAACTATTCAAGCAGATTATGTTTTGTCAGCCTGATAAAAATTTAATATTATGTGTTTGATTTTTCTGTTAGGATATGATATAATTACTTGTGAGAGAAAGACGTTTACTTTTTTCGATAAATCGGAAGTTGCAGAATTGATAAATTTACCTTTCGAAGAAAAAACAGTAATCTTGTATAAGAATAAAAAAACAAGCATTATCCATCAATTCAAATATAAGGTAAAAAAGAGTATCAACCGACGAGGAGAAAAATAGATGAATATTACAAGTCTTGAAATTGCACAGGCAACAATGGATATGTTCTTTTGTTTGTTCTGTCTAATAATATTTGTTTCAATTAAAGCAAATCATCCAAAACAGAAGAGTATGAGGATGTTCGTTCAATTATTTCTTATTGCTACAGTTCTGTTTTTTGGAGAGACTTTGGCATATATTTTTGGAGGTAACCTTGGTTCTTTTAATATTTTAGTAACTAGAATTGCTAATTTTATGGTATTTGCTATGAACATAGCAATGGCAAATACCTATGTTAGGTATGTTAGTTCTGTTTTTGTTGAAAAAGGTGCTGAAGTAAGTGGCAATAGTGTTAAAATTGCCAATATCTTTTCGTGCATTAATATTTTCATTGTTGTGGTTAATTTGTTTTATCCATGGATGTATTATTTCGATGAGGCAAATTATTATCACAGGAATAATTTCTGGTATGTATATACACTAATATCACTTGTCGTCATATTTATAGGATCAGGTATGGCGATTAAGTATAGAAAGTATTTGAAAAAACGAAGCTTCATTTCAATGATGCTGTTTTCGTTTATTCCAATAATTGCAACAGTTGTACAGTCCTTTATTTATGGATTTTCTATAACCAATTTAGGACAGGGAATAGGTTCATTCATAATGTTTGCTGCATATATGTATGATTGGTCTCATAATGGGGATGAACATACGAATATGATTAATGACAGCAGATTTGATGTTGTTATTATGTTTATCATAATGCTACTTAGCATGAGTGTTTCCATCATAGCATGTGTGAATGGGATTCAGCAGGTAACTAAGAAAAACTCTGAAATACAGAGCAGAACAATTGCGCAGATGGTTTCAGCAAAGATTGAGAATGAATTTATTAAGCCAATTACTGTTTCTCAGACGATTAGCAGTGATATTGATATAAGAACCTGCATAGAGGGGAAAACCAGAGAAGAGGCGGAGAGTGTCAAAGACGATATAACTAATCGACTGGAATCCATTGGTAATGAATTTGATTATAAAATGGTATTTGTTGTTTCGGATAAAACAAGAGCATATTATACATATAGTGGAATAATTAGGTATCTTGATGTTGAAAATGACAGCAATGATATATGGTATAAGGATTACTTGGATTCAGGGAAAAGATATACAGTTAATGTTGATACTGATGAAGATAATAACTGGAGTCTTTCGGTGTTTATTAATTACGGTATTTTTGACACGAATGGAGACATTTTGGGAGCATGTGGTGTCGGAGTTGATATGAATGACATTGTAGACATACTTGCCAGGTTCGAGGAAGAATACAATATCAAAGTATATTTAGTTAATCATGATGGACTTATACAGGTTGATACGGATGTAAGTTCTATAGAAACAGGCTACTTGGATAATTCATATTTTGGCAATATATCAGATGATGATTTTTATTATCAGTTATCGGAGAATGGCTGTTATATGACCAAGTATCTCGAAGGATTTGATGGGTATATAGTAATAAGAGATAATAATCCTGTTAAATTGGATGTAAATAAAATTATACTTCCAATTGTTTTAATCTTTATTGCAAACGTATTAATAATGGCAACTTCATTTGTTATTATTAGTATGAGAGAGAAGAAGGCAAAGGATGCATACAACAGAAGATATGAAGCATCTATAAAGGACGAGCTTACAGGCTTATATAATAGACGAGGGTTTGAAGTTGACTGTGAAATAATCAAGAAAAATAATAACTTAATAGAATACGTTCTTATTATGATGGATTTGAACGGTTTAAAAGCAGCTAATGATAATATTGGTCATGAAGCAGGGGATGAGTTAATTATTGGCGCTTCGAAGTGTATGGATAATGCATTCTCAGGTCTTGGAAGGACGTATCGTTTAGGTGGCGATGAGTTTGTTGCATTACTGAGAGGAACGCGAGAAGAAGCACAGGATGCAGTTAAGACATTCGATTATTTAACTGAAAACTTCCAGGGAAATCTTATTTCTGAACTTAGTGTGTCTAAGGGAGTAGTTGTTTGTTCAGAACATATAGAACTTAATTTTGAAGAAATTAAGGCAATGGCTGATAAGTTGATGTATGCAGATAAGGATGAATATTATAGACGAACAGGAAAAGATAGAAGACGAGTTTGATTTATAAATTGATATTTAATCTATGTAAAGAACCCAACAACTTCCGGTTTGTCACCCTGATAAAAATTGAATATTATGTGTTTGATTTTTCTGTTAGGATATGATATAATTACTTGTGAGGGAAAGGTGATTGCTTTTCTTTATAAGTTATAATTCATGTATTAAGGGATTGAAGAATATGAAATGGACAAGACATATATTATTAGTATTGTCAATATTATTTCTTTGTTCATGCAATAACAAAGAAAACACCTCAAGTAAAATTGACACTAATACAGCAGAAGTAACTGGGCAGATTACCTCTGATACGACATCGATTATTACAACAGTTACTACAACTTTAACAACGAAAATAACGACCGAAACACCTGTCGTAAATGAAAGCATTGAAGAAAATGAGCAGATCTTCAATGATATAGAATGTGTTTGCAATCAAGTGTTTAACGGATATATTAACGAACCTTACGATATTTTTAACGGAACTGAGCACATTACTTATGATAACGAAATAGAATTTTTCAGAGCTGAAGTCTCAAAAGTTAAAAACAGTACTTTAGGCGAAATAACTGATGAACAAGATTTAATTTCAAAATCCAGAGAAATATTTATTGAAGTATTGGGTCAAAATTTTATTGAAAGCATTGAAGCAGATTACACAATTAAAAATGGAGTAAAACTTGCAATTGCAGAACGAACTACCCCGTTATACTATGTTGAATACTGTGATGAAGTGGATGTTTGGTATATATATCCATGTATGCCATCGGGAAAACTTGAAGATGGTACTGGATTTATTACGCCATACGAAAACGGAACATTCCTTATGGTTCGTGGAAGTGACGGAAAAATTATCGGATGTCAATTTTAATCATAAAACATAAACGCAAAACAAATTCCGGTTTGTCAGCCTTATAAAAATTGAATATTATGTATTTGATTTTTCTGCTTAGGTATGATATAATTACTTGTGAGGAAAAGGTGCTTACTTTTTTCGATAAATATGAATTTATGAGGTAAGAAACATGAATAAAGCAAAACGAATTATAGACAATATGGAAAAAGAAAAAGCATCTGAATTTATTTCTGAAATTGGAGAAATTGATGATAATGCAACTCCATTAAAACAAGCAAAATACATTAATACTCTTTTAAATTTAGCTGAAAGTAAAGATGTATGTATTATTGATACTATGCGAAAATGTGGTGGTTGTTGTTTGTCAGCAAATTCAATTAAGAAAGCAAAGAAAATATTTTCAAAATCAAACAATATTGAGGAATTTTTAACACTTCTTAATGAAGCCGATATTGGCGGACAAAACCTTTATTTGTCAGGCAATAAAATAATAGCAATATATAAAAAGTGTTATTGTAATATACCAAAGAAAATCAAGGATATGAATAAGAATTATTGCGAATGTTCTGCTGGTTGGTATATGAAATTATTCTCTGAAGTATTTGAGAAAAATGTATCTGTAAAAATTATCGATACGATAGTAAATGGTGCAGATGAATGTACATTTGAAATTTCCAATTTTTGACCATTGATAAATTCCAATTTATCACCCTGATAAAAACTTAACATCGCACATAAAACAAGGGACGCATTAAGCGTCCCTTGTTGTTATATAATGCATTAATTGACCATTAAAGCCGTTTCCAGAGCGATCTCCATCATATCACGGAAGCTTGTCTGTCGTTCTTCTGCGGTCGTTGAGAGCCCTCTGAGCGGGCAGTCCGAGACAGTAAGGATCGCAAGAGCATTTTTGCCTGACCGAGCAGCGTTCATGTAGAGTGCGGCGGCTTCCATTTCAATACCGAGAACGCCCATTTTCTGCCATTCGGCGAGGCTGTTGGCGTCGTCATAGAAAGTATCGCTTGAGAAGATGTTGCCGACGTGGTAGGTGCAGCCTTTGGTCTGGGCAGCCTTGACTGCGGCAGATATGAGCTGCCACGATGCGGTCGGAGCGTAAGTTCCGGGCAGACGATACTGTGAGGTGTAGTTGGAGTTTGTACTTGCGCTTATGCCGATGATAACATCACGGAGAGCAACGCTGTCGGAAACCGCTCCTGCCGTACCTACGCGGATAATATTTTCAACTTCGTATTCATTGAACAGTTCCCACGAGTATATCCCGATTGACGGCATACCCATGCCGCTGCCCTGAACGGAAACGGGAACTCCCTTGTATGTTCCGGTAAAGCCGAGCATACCGCGGACTTCGTTGTAGCAGACGGGTGAATCAAGATAGTTTTCGGCGATGAATCTGGCTCTCAGCGGATCACCGGGCATGAGAACGGTTTTGGCGATATCGCCTTTTTTTGCATTATTGTGGGGTGTGGACATGGATATTCCTCCTTTGGTTAAGATAGTTTATGGTTTCAGCTTCTTTTGAGGAGTTTTCTGACCGTAGCCATAACAGCCTCATAATTAAGCAGCATTACAAATGCCACAATGATAAGCTCCCAGAGAATGTAAAATTTAGGAGCTGAAATGGTGAGCCAACTCATGATAACGAGCGCCAGCGTGTTGAGCAGGGACTTTCCGCCGTTGAAACTGAACGGCACATAGTAGCGTGCATCGACGATTCTCAGCCAGAAACAGATGTAGTAGCTGAGGAGAGTTGCAATAGCCGCACCTTGGATACCCCATTCGGGAATGAGAAAATAGTTCATGATAAGATTTACAATGCAGGCAGCAAGCGCAGTCCAGAAGGAGTTGCGGGTGTGCTTGGTTGCGGAGTAGATACTTCCGAGGAACTGGTTCAGGCTCATAAACAGCACGGCGATCACGAGAATGGGCGTGTAGATGTATACATCGCCGTATTCCGAGTAGGTCGAGGAGTTGATGAGAATAGCGGTAACAGGCTTGATCATCAGGAGAAGTCCTGCCGATGCAATAAAGAGGATAGCCTCATAAGCCGAGTAAACCCTGCTGTAAAAACGTGTTCTGTCGGCGGATTCGTTCTCTGTTATCGCGGACATATTCCACGCCTGAAAGAAAATAGTCGAGACCATCGAGATAAGGTTCGGTATCTGATTGGCGTAGCTGTAGATACCGACAGCGCCCTCGCCCAATTGAACACGGTCGCTGTGCATCTGATTGATAAAGAGGCGGTCGGAGAGACTCGTGATCGCCCACATTACGATAGTCGGAATAAGCGGAGTTGCAAAGTGCATCATCTCTCTGCCAAGTTCCTTGTTGAAGCAGCGGGCGTCAAGGAACTCCCATAGCTTTGCCGCGGTAAAGAGAAATATCGCAGAGCAAAGGTCGGAGAGGATAACCGCGAGCATAAAGCCCTTTACGCCCCATTCGAGCTTTGCAATGAAAACGAGGTTGAATGTGAACAGCGTAAGGGTCGCGAGGATACCGTCAAGCGAGAAAAGCTTGACCATATCTCGCGAGCGGACGAACTGCTGACAAAGCATTCTCAGCGACGAGGTAATGACGTAAATTGTCAGCAGCGCGGTGTAGCCCTTTACAAAGTTGGTGGTCGGGATAAGCCGCAGTATAGGGATAATTAACGCCATTATCACCATACCGGCGAGCGTGATCGTGCTGGAGGTAGTGAAAACCTCGCGCTTGTCATAATTTTTATCCAGACCGAAACGTATAAGGTATTCCTGAAGTGCAAATGTAAAAATCGGCTGTAGAAAGAGCGCGGTAAGTTCGAGCATATTTTTTACGCCCGACTCCGCAGGACTGAGATGACCCGTGTAAAGTCTTGTCAGCAGCAGGACAAGTATCTTTGAGCCGAAACTGCCTATTGCGAATACCATGGTATTCATTGCAAGCTTTTTGTACTTATTCATTTATTGAACTCTCCGTGATTTTATAGTTTTTGCAGCAGTGCCGCGGTTGATGTCAATACTTAAACTGACCGTTGCCCACGAATTCGCAGATAAGTGAATCAGGGGTGACATATTCGGGAGCAAGCGGCGAGAGGTTCTCGAAAACGCCGATAGTGTCACGGAGTTCGGCAACGTCATTCATCTCACGAAGCTGAGGAAGAATAAGATCGCGGTAAGCGCTCATTTCGTAAGCCATGAACGTGTCAACATCGTAGTCCGAGCGGTGCTTGTATGGCATGATGTACTTGTTTTCGCCTGCTTCAACGCTGTCGTACATATTCATGGTTTCACGCAGCGAGCGCTGGCGGAAGTTCTTGTCGCGGATCATTCTGCGCATAAGGCGAACCTTTGACGGGTGGAGGATAATATCCCCACAGGTGATTCGGGTGCGGACGCTGACGTAGATTTTGCACAGCTCCTCGTCCGGCACGGTGATAACATCGGGATTGAGCGAGTGGATACCCTCGAAGATAACGAGTTCGTCCTTGTTTCGGCGGAAGGGAGTACCTTTTCCGTCACGCGAAGATGTTTTGAAGTTATAGCGCGGTATCTCGATCTCCTCGCCCATATTTATAGCGTGTATCTGCGCATTGAGGAGTTCCTTGTCAACCCGGTCGGGAGATTCGAGATCCATTTTTCCGAGAGCCGCAAGAGCCTTTTCACTTTCCGTAAGCGGTCGGAAATAATTATCCATTGAAAGAGTGTGTGTTGGGTGACCGCTGTCATCGAGCAGCTTTTCAAGAAGAAAAGAAGTGGTGGTCTTACCCGAACCCGAAGGCCCTGAGATAAGGATAACGGGTTTCTGTTCACGGTTAGCGATTATGTCGTCCGCAATTTTTTTGAGTCTGTAGATGTAGTCCTCATTGACTTCCTTGACGAATTTTGCAGGATCTGTCTGAATTTGTGCGTTGATTCTTGTAACTTCTATGTTCATAAAGTAATGCTCCTTTTGAAAGGGCTTCGCGGGCGAAGTCCCATATTATGCACATTATACCATATTATACGCAGCATATCAAGTTTTAATTCGGCACAAATTAGCTTCTCCCGAGCCAAGGTGACGGGTCGAGCCGTCAGAAAGTTCGGCTATGAGGTTGGCATTATCGTCTATTCCGACAGCTTTTGCAGTAATGGTCTCGCCGCCGATGTTTGCCGTGATAAGATTACCTGTGAGCAGTTCTCTGCGGCGGTATTCCGCGAGAAAACCTCTCTCCTCAAGACTGTCGAGGTATTTTTCAAGACAGTTCAGTATCTCCGCACAGAGTTCGTTGCGGTTGAGCTTTAGATCGGTAACGTCCTCTATCGAGGTAGCACGCATACTCAGGTCGCTGTCAAAGCTTTCGCCTATTTTGCGGACATTTACTCCGATACCGATGACAGCGTAGTCAAGGGTGCGCATTTCAAGTCCGAGAGATGCCTCGGTAAGTATGCCGCAGATCTTTTTCCCATGCATATAGAGGTCGTTGACCCATTTGATACGCACTTCGCTGCCGCAGAGATTTTCCACAGCTTCAGCAGCCGCGCAGGCAGTTGCCGATGTGATGAGCGAAGCTGTTTCTGTCGAGTAATCGGGGCGGATTATCACGCTCATGTAAAGTCCTTTTCCTGACGGCGAGACAAACGCTCTGCCGAGTCTGCCGCGGCCTGCCGACTGCATATCCGCGACAACTGTCGTACCGTGGACTGCTCCCTCAGACGCAAGCTCCTTGGCACGGCTGTTTGTAGAGTCGATCTCGCTGTAAACGCTCATGACACGTCCGAGCGCATTTGTACGCAGAAACGGCGTGATAAACTCCGCCGCGAGACGATTATTGTCGCTCGTGAGCCGATAACCGCGCGAGGGAGCAGATTCTATTCCGTATCCCTCAGCGTTGAGAGCTTTTACGGCTTTCCACACGGCATTTCTGCTGACACCGAGCTGTGCCGCGAGTGCCGCTCCTGATATATATTCATTGCCTGCATTTGCAAGCGCATAGAGAAGTTTATTTTTAACATTCATAGCAGTACCTCCGTTAAGGCAGCTTTTCCCAAAATTGCCTTGATTATATTGTATCATATTCAGATGTCAAAATCAATAGATTATATGCCTGCACCGTATAGCGGCGGAAAAAATGCGCATACTACGAAAAAGGAGTGAAAAAATGGGAAAGCTGAATTATGATGAACTTCCGATACTGCCTTGCCTTGAGGATAATCTGGCGCGGATAAAGGAAATATCCGGCGGTTCGTCAGATGTACTTGTAAACGAATTTACAGCCGGCGGAGTCAGGTGCGCTCTGCTAAGCTGTGACGGAATGGTCTCTACCTCGGTGCTGACGGAGCTTGTGTTTGAACCGCTTATGAATATTCCGCCAATGGAGAATTCCTCCGCGCTGATCGAACATATACAGAAATACCTGCTGCTCTCTACCGACAGACCCGAGGCGCAGGATTACGGCACTTTTTTTCGGCTGCTGAATTCGGGATTTGCTATCCTGATAGCGCAGGGCGTTGACCGTGCTCTCGCGTTCGGAGCGCAGGGATATGAGTCACGCAGTATACAAGAGCCGTCGGGCGAGGGAAATCTCATGGGCGCGCACGAGGGATTCTCCGAGGTCATACGCACGAATATGTCGCAGATTCGGCGCAGGCTCAAAACACCGGAGCTTGTTATGGAGCTTTTCATAAAGGGTGACAAGAGCGAAACTAACCTATGCCTTTGCTACATGAAAGACCGCGTTCCCAAAAGGCTGATGCAGGATATCCGCCGCTCACTCGGGCAAATCAAGCTGGAGTCGATACTTTCAACAGGCTATATCCGCCCGTTTGTGGAAAGCAGGCGCTTTGAGCTTTTCAGTTCAACGGGGACGACCGAACGCCCCGATGTGCTGTGTTCCAAGCTGATAGAGGGACGCGTTGCGCTCCTTGTGGATGGAGTTCCGTTTGCGATAGTTATTCCCAAGCTTTTCTGCGAGAGTTTTCAGACACTTGACGATTACGCGTTCAAGCCGTATTACGCTACATTTACGCGGTGGATAAAGTATGCTGCTCTTATAATATCGGTAATGCTGCCTGCGGTATATGCGGCGATAGTGATGTACCACCCCGAGCTGCTCAACAGCACGATGCTTATGCTGCTTGTCGAGGCTGAGAAAAAAGCTCCGCTGTCGATAGTCACGGAATCGGTGGGTGTACTTCTGATGTATCAGATAATCCGTGAGGCTGGTGTGCGTCTGCCAAAAGCCGTCGGCGGAGCTGTAAGCATAGTAAGCGGACTCATAATCGGCGATGCTGCGGTAAATTCGGGACTTATAAGCACTCCGCTGCTCACAGTGACCGCTATTGCCGTTATAAGCGGCTTTGTGATACCCGAGCTTGATCCGACAGTCACGATACTGAGGTTTGCTTTCCTCGCGGCAGGCGGACTTCTCGGATTTTTCGGGATTGCTCTGCTTGCAAGTGCAGTTCTGGTAAATATATGCGCAACGGAGGACTACGGTTTCCCGTATACTGCTCCCATATCTCCGCTTTCGGGCAGGGGAATGGGCGATACGCTTATTCGGCAGAGTTTCCGGACTATGCAGAGCCGAGATTTTACTGTGGAGGAATACCATGAATAGAATAACAAAGCATCAGTTTCACGCCATGCTGCTGATACCTGACGCTTTTCTGCTGCTTTGCATACAGGAAAGTCTCTCGCTAATGACTGTCATCGGCATAGCGGCCGGAGCTGTCGTGCAGGCGGCGGTGGTGATACCGTTTATGCTGATGTTCAGAGACAGGGAAGAACCGCCAAAGTGGGCGATGTCTGTCGTGGGGGCATACGTCATATTCTGCGGCGGACTTCTCATGAACCGTCTGCGCATATCTCTGCAAGCCTTGTACATTCCCTACGAGACAGGCGGTGAGATCAGCGGCGGAGTTGTTACATGGCTGATACTCGGACTTGTGGCGCTGGTGTGTATCTATATGTCCTCTGCCGGAATAAAAGCGCTCTCGCGTGCATCGGTCATAGCCATAGCAGTAGGAGCGCTGTATCTTGTTATTCTTGCAGTAAGCGCAGCGGCAAAGTCGGATTTTACCAATATTGCGCGCACATGGGAGACAGACGGTTTCTGGGGCGCATTTGCCGACAGTTTTCTGCTCACAGGCGGACTTGGCGGTGCAATGGCTCTCATAGGCATAACCAAAGGCGAGCCAATACGCGATCTTACGGAATACCTGCTTATCCGCGTTATTATGAGCGCGGTGGTGATAACCGCGGCAATTCTCGTAGAGGGCGGAATATCAGCGATAACGGATTTTCCCGTTATAACTGCCGCACAGCTCTCACAGCCGTTTCAGTCACAGAGGATAGACTCGCTCCTGCTTATGATCTTCGCAGTTTTTGCGGTATTTTCCATAGCCGTACAGTCTGCGGCAGCAGCGTATCTTATACGCAAAATAGTGCCTGAATTTAAAAAATACCGCAGTATAGCGGCAATTGCACTTATTTCGGCAGTATCGCTTATTATATGAAAAAATCCTCATTTCATGCGAAATGAGGATCTTAAACTTTTAGTTTGCGTTAGCCGCAGGTGAAGTACCTGTCTGCGGTTTGCTTGCGATATCTTCAAACTCACCGGCAGAGGTTACGCTTACAACGTCCATAGCATTTGCGTCATAATAGAACCAAACGATGAATGCTGCAAGACCGGGATTGTTCTTGATGTTTATGTAATAGTCAATTGTCTCGCCTGGCTTAGCTGAAACGTTGTCTGCATATGTAACAAAGCCTGTTGCAGAGGAGAAGTCCTGTGCTTCGATATCAGAGCCTACTCTGATAGTACCCTGACCTACCTGATCGGCAGTGATCGTCTGACCGGCAATGCTTGAGAAATCGGGGTTGATCCTTACAGGATAATCACGCTCCGGAATATTATCCTTGAGCTTGAAAGTGATCTTGATAAACTCGCCCTCGAAGTAGAAAGGCTCGTCCTTGGAGATGTCCATCCAGAGGCAGTACATCTTATCTGTGCTGCTGACATAGTCCTCAGCGGAAGGTGTTGTTGTAACGGTATTTGAGTTGCCGCCGTTATTGCTTCCGCCATTGTTATTATTATTGTTATTATTATTGTTGTTGTTTCCGCTGTTGCCGCTATTGTTATCGGAGTTTGCAGGAGAAGTTACGATCTCCGTAACAGGCTCGCCCTGAGCGTCTGTAACAGTCTCTCCGTTTGAATCGGTAACAGTAACGATAGAGGTCGTAGTTGCGTCATTTCCTGAGTTATTGGCAGAAGTAGTATCTGCAACAGGATCGTCCTCGTTGAGGTCAACGTCACCCGAATCAGAAGCAAAAGGATTGCCGTCACCCGACTTACCTGTCTGGAAAGGCAGACCAACAACATTGTTGTCCTCATTCTTTATTACTTCATATTCTGAGTCAAAAGCGCTTGTGTCGTCATTTTTTGATGAACTGCTGCTGTTCTTATCCGAGCAGGCTGTGACTGAACTGAAAGCCATGCAGGCAACTGCCGCAACAGCAATTATCTTTTTGGTTATATCATTCATTTTAAAAATTTCCTTTCGATCATAGAATTGTTTTGCGGACAAAGAAACTCCGCATAATTGCATACATATATTATACACACGCTCAGGCAGTTTGTCAAGGCGGAGCAGGAATTGTAATCAATTCTTTGGCAAAAAGTCACCGTATCACCACTATAATTTCACTTTGCTGTCACTCTCAAAGACGCAGGGATCTCAGCACGGCTGAAATTCTCCGCAAATTCCTCGTCCCATAGTTCGCGGATCTCGCGGCTGTGGGAGATGAGTTCAAGCTTTGCTGATCTCGTCAGATGTTTTAATCTGTATTCAAGCTTTGAGGCGAGACTTCTGTCGGGAGCGCTCCACAGCGCGGCAACGCGTTTAACTGCGTGTGAACGGGTATATTTCGCACCCTTGCCGCTTTTTTCGTAGTGTTCCGCGAATCTGCGCACAATATCGGTGGTTATTCCCGTGTAAAGCAGTCCGCCCTCGCATTCGATAATGTATATGTAGTACATTTTGAGAAGTGTGGGAAAATCTGCCGAACAGTCAGCGGCTTATCACGAGAAGTCGTATTCGCCGTCGTAGTTCTTCTTGAATTCCTCAAAAATCTCACCGAGGAGATCATCGTCATCAACGGAAAGAAACTCCGACTCGTCAGGATTTTCAGTGGGAATGATCTCGAGGATAACGACCTCATCGTCCTCATCGTCAAAAGGGATCATAACTGCATAGAGATGACCCTCGTAGTCAACTGTGCCGATTATCTCGAAAGAAATATCGTTTCCTTCATCGTCTGTCAGTGTGATGTAGTTCTCGGGAACTTCCTCGTCCATTTCCTCGGGATTTTTATTTTCAAATTCGTTCATTTGTTTTACCTCCAAAATACGCAGATGTCTGCGCTTAAATTATGTCTGTACTCTATTTTACCATACATTTTCAAAAAACGCAACATAAATCTTTTGTCATTACTTGAATTTTTCGCGAAAAAGCCTTATACTATTATATGAAAGGATCATACATAAACGGATTATGTGAAAATTCAGGACAGCACACGCAAAATGTCGGTGCAGTCTCAGGGAGGCGGTCTGATGATATATCTTCTCGAGGACGAGGAGGGAATACGCAATTTTGTGATATACGCGCTCGGACGTTCGGGCATTGAGGCAGAGGGTTTCGGTGCGCCGTCAGAGCTTTATGCGGCAATGGAGGAGAAGCTTCCGCGGCTTCTGCTTCTGGACAGAATGCTTCCCGAGGAGGACGGCATTTCCGTGCTGAGAAAGCTGCGCGCAAGGGAGGACACCCGAAAGCTGCCCGTGATAATGCTCACGGCAAAGGGCATGGAAGTTGACAAGGTAGAGGGGCTCGACAGCGGTGCGGACGATTATATCACCAAGCCGTTCGGTACAATGGAGCTTATTTCGCGCGTGAAGGCTCTTTTGCGGCGAACTGAGGACGATATGCCGCCGCTCCCAACTGATACCATAAGTATCGGCGGCCTTTGCATTTCACGCGAAAAGCACGAGGTCACGGCGAACGGCGAGCGCGTCAGTCTGACGCTGAAAGAGTACGCACTGCTCGAGCTTCTGATGAAGAACAAGGACAGAGTTTTCTCGCGCGACACACTCCTGCGCGAGGTCTGGGGATATGATTTCTCGGGCGAGAGCCGAACGGTTGACGTTCATATACGAACTCTCCGCGCCAAACTCGGGGACTGCGGCGGAATCATACGCACGATACGCGGAGTAGGATATAAGGCAGGTGAGGAGTAATGACAAAGCGTATACTTGCCAGTATTCTGACGATCTCGGTACTTTCGGTTATAATTGCGGTTCTGCTCGCGACTGCTCTTTTGCACAATTACTCAACGGAAAAGCTCGAAACGGAAATTGCTACCGATGCCGAAATAATAGCGGAAGCTGTCGAAATAAACGGCGGCAGGTTTCTGAACGAGACAAGTTTTTCGAGCGATATACGCGTGACGTGGATAAGCAGCGATGGCAGGGTTATTTTCGATTCGGAGGAAAATCCTAAGGAACTCGACGACCATTCAGACCGAAAGGAAGTCCACGACGCTGTAGAAAAAGGGGAGGGAACTTCCGACCGTTACTCACATACGATAATGAAAACCACGCTCAATCACGCGGTAAAGCTTTCTGACGGCACGGTCATACGCGTTTCGAGCGTTCACAATTCATTTCTGGCGCAGATAATGAGCATATTAAAGCCGCTCCTGCTGATACTCGCGATAACCGCGGTCATTTCGGCGCTTGCGGCAATGTTGGTGATCAGGAGCATTATCAAGCCCATTAACGACATTGACCTCGACAGACCTGTTATTGAGAAAAGCTACAAGGAGCTTGCGCCGTTGGTCAATAAGCTCAGAGTACAGAATATTCGCGTTGCGCACCAGCTTGAACAGTTGAACAGCAGCCGCGAGCAGCTCAGTCTCATAACAGAAAATATGAGTGAGGGACTCATGATAATTGGGCGTAAGAGCACGGTTCTTTCCTGCAACAGTGCGGCGATAAGACTGCTCGGGAATCCGAATTTCAAGGAGGGTCAGAGCGTTTATGCGCTGAATAATTCTGAAACTTTCCGCCGCTGTATCATGAATGCTCTCGGCGGAGTCCGCTCGGAGTGCATACTCAAAGCAGACGGCGGCGAGAGGGAAGTAATAGCCAGTCCTGCGTCAGGAACGGGAGCTTTGTGCGGAATAGTGGTGTTCGTCATGGACGTTACCGAACGTCAGCAGCTTGAGACCATGCGCCGCGAGTTCACCTCGAATGTCTCTCACGAGCTGAAAACGCCGCTCACAACGATTTACGGCATTTCGGATATGCTCGCAGGCGGAATGGTCGATCCCGCGGACGTTCCACGATTCGGAGCGGATATCAAGACCGAGGCGGACAGAATGATCACGCTGATAAGCGATATCATCTCGCTCTCCAAGCTTGACGAGAGTGACAGTTCACCGCACGAGGAAGAGGATATAGATATCTATGAACTTGCGCAGGAAACGCTTGACAGGCTGAAAGTCGGGGCTGCACAGAAGAATGTTACCTGTACGCTCACTGGCGAACACGTTCATATAAACGGCAGCCGTACCGTTCTCGGCGAGGTTATTTACAATCTGTGCGACAATGCTGTCAAATACAACAAAGAGGGCGGAAGTGTTATGGTAAAGGTCTCGCATATTCCGAAAATTGCCATGATAACGGTTTCCGATACGGGAATCGGCATACCTCCGGAGCACTTAGGACGCATTTTCGAGCGGTTCTATCGGGTTGATAAAAGCCGTTCACGCAGGATAAAGGGAACGGGCCTCGGACTTTCAATAGTAAAGCACGGCGTGCTCTACCACGGCGGAACAGTTCGCGCCGACAGCACTCAGGGAGAGGGAACGACCTTTACAGTTGAACTCCCGATAACTCCGCAAAATGTAAACGAATAAAAATTCCCCCGTACATTAAAAGTACGGGGGATAATTTTTGTGATTTTATACAGATCTTATTCGGGGAGACCGCTTAACTCAAATGTTACTTCAAAATCAGTCCACTCGTCAATTGAAGAAACGTCCAGTACAGCGTCCTCTTCGTATCCTTCGTAGAAGAGCTCAACGTCAATGCTGTCCTCGTAGTTGTATATGCTTACAGGCTGCTGCTTGATCTCCTGTTCCTTACCGTTTATCTTTATAGATTTTACTGTAAGAACTGAATCTTCTGCGCCCTCGATTCCGGAAGCCTTGATCTCAATGTTGTGGAATCCCTTGGGTGTGGAAGCCTGCCAGTATTCTCTGAAAAGCTCTGAATCAGTGGTTACGCCGACAGTGTACTCGCCGTTTCCTGTGATCTTTGCAACCTTTGCATTTCCTGCAAGATAATCATCATAATAACCTGTGTAGTACGAGTCGAATTCCGCATCGGAAATGTAGAGGTAAGCCTCTCCGTCCTCGGGAGTTACGCCGTCATAGTCGCTTGATGACTTGTAATCGCTGTCATCGTAGTCCCAGTCATCATCGTCATCGTAATCCAAGTCGTCATCATCATAGTACCAATCGTCATAGTAGTCGTCCTCACCGTCAAGTTCGGAGTAAAAATCATCTGTGAACGACTTTGCTGCATCATCTGCAAGATCATCGCTGAAACCGATCTTTGTAAGTACATTCTTAGCCCAGCTTTCAACGTTGTCTCTGGTGATATAGTCGTTGATGTCGAACGAATCAATTTCATCAGCATTGATGATGTAGGCATTACTCTCGTCAGGCTTTTCGACCTTAGCGCCGTCCTCAGATGAGAATCCGAGAGTTACAGTACCAAAGTCCTTGCCCTCAAAGCTTATATTGTAAGAAACTTCCTGCTCCTTGCCGGAGGATTTGAAGTCAATGTCGATAGGATCCATGTCGGGAACGATAATGGAAACATCTGCGTTGAAGTATCCCTTATCCTCGTTTACGATCTCGAAGTCCTTGAATGTGAGTGTGTATGACTGCATGGTAGTTGTGGTCTCCCATGTATCATCGTCATATTCTTCGTGAGGAAGCTCCATGTCGATCTGACCGCTGTACTTGCTCTTGCCTTCTTCCTTGGCTGTGAGTTCAACGGAAAAGTCCTTATCGTCACCTGTCTTGGAGTAGATTTCGCCGCGGATATCATCGCTGTCTTTTCCGAAAACAGCAAAAACTTCGGTCGCATCGTCCTCAGCAGAGAAGCCTCTGATCTTGCCTGCTGCATCAATGTATGTCTTTAATGTGACAGCGTCAGAATCATCATAGTAGTCATTATCACTGAGTTTGTCCTTGAGAGAGTCGATCATGTTCTGGATAGAGTCTTTGTAGTCGCTCTTTTCCATGAGACCTAACTTATCTGTAACAAGCTTCTTGGCGATATCGTCATTTTTGAGTTCGCGGAGCATATTTACTGCAAGCTTGTCGGTAAACTTATCGTCGATCTCGACTTCTGCGATAGTGTACTTTACGGAGATATCGCAGATGTCCACTTCTTCGCTCTTTTCAAGCTCAACGTCCTTTATTGTCTCGCCCCATACGCCTACATAGCGGTTGATCTCCGTCTCAAGGTCCTCGGGTGAGAGATACTTTGAAGGATCAGCGAGCACTTCGCGGTAGATCTCGAGATAGTCAGCGCCACTATCAGTCATAGCGCTATCGTCAACAGCGCCGCCCATATCGATTCCGAGCCACTTTTCTGTAAGCTCGGGCGAACGCATGAAGAAGTCGAAAGCGTCCAGATCCTGAACAGCTTCGGCAGAGATAATGTTGTCTCCGTTGAGCTGAGCGTAAGCGCTGTAGCTTGCGAGAGTCTTATCCTGACTGAAGTCAGCTCCGACTTTGATGGATTCGATGTTATTGACAACGTCAATTACAGCCTTTGACTCATCGTCATCAGCGTCAGTGTAATTTTCCTCACCGAAGATCTCTGTGAGGAAAGCGTCCTTTGCGTCAGAAGTGATGTCGTAGTTTACATAGACAGAGCCGCTGCTGCCCTTGTCGTAATTGTCAAGACCTTTTTTGTACATTTCGCTGATAGACTTTGCAAAATCATCAGCGTTTTCCTCGCAGACCCATGCGTAGTAGTTTTCGGGCTTCATGGTCGTGAGCTTTACCTTGTTCTTTACATAATCGGAGCAAGCATAAGCCGTAACTGAGCCGCCGACTACAACAACTGCGGCAATACCGGCGATTATAGCAGCCTTTTTGCCCTTGTGAGCCTTTGTTACGTTTTCAACTCCCGAAACGCTGTCGAAGTCGTTTCCGCTGAAATTCTGATAGCCGTTGTTATAGTTTGTATCCTGTGAAGGCGCGCCGTTGTTGGGCGCGAAATTGCTGTTGTCAGGGTTCTGCGGCTCAAAGCCGTTGTCCTGACCGTTCTGGAAATTATCAGACATATAAATCCCCTCCTATAAATGTTTAACGAACGTATGAATTGAGTGTATGCGCGCAGATTTTGCGACATTACAAGAAAATAATACCACTTTTTTTACAAAAAGTCAATAAAGCCGATATATTTGTGATAATGCTGTAATGCTTTTTGAATAATCCGTATGTTTTAAGGCATAATATTAGCAGGGTAGTTGTTCACTCTGCCCTATACGCCGATACCTCGGTTAAAATGAAAAGGAGACTATCAAAATGGAAAATTTAAAGAAGAACGACAACATCAGATGTACAGTAAAGCAATGTCAGCACAACCTCGTTACTGAGGATTACTGCTGCCTCAACTGCATTTCAGTTGGCACACACGAGGCTAACCCGACTGACCCTCAGTGTACCGACTGCAACTCATTTGAGAAGAGAACAGGTTGCTGCTAAGACACGCTCGTCTTTTTTTCGTACCTTATGCAGGGGGAATTGACCCCCCTGCACCCTGAAAAGGGCAAAGGCGGCGCGAATTTTATTCTGCATTCTCGGCATATACATACCCTCTTCGTCAGGATTGTGAATAATATATAAATTAAACAGCAAAATACAGTCAAATAGAGAAAATTTCCTCTTTACCCTTGCATTATTATTCTGTTTGAGTTATAATATACCTATGATGTAATATTATTTGAATGGAGGTTTAATACTATGTTTGATAAGACAATGACATTTTCTGTCAACGAAGATAAGGAAGCAGAGCTCAAGAAGAACCTCACCATCATCTATGACGCTCTTATGCAGAAGGGCTATAATCCGATAAATCAGATTGTAGGTTATATCCTTTCCGAGGACCCGACCTACATAACAACATACAACAATGCACGAAGCCTTATCCGTCATATCGACCGTGATGAGCTTTTGCAGGTTCTTGTGAGGTCTTACCTTAATTCCTGAGGCAGATAAAATTCATATCTATACGCAAAATGGTCACTCTGAAAAAGAGTGACCATTTTTGTATTTATTGTGTTTGCTGACTGTAATCTTTGAATGAGAGGTTCATGTCTACCTCGCCGCTTATGCCGGGAATCGTTCCGTCACTTGCATACTGCCACATCTGGAAACGATAGTAGTAGGACGGCTTCTCGTCGTATTCCGCGAGCCAGAAATCGTATGCCGTGAGGCGTGGGAGGTCGAGCTTGTACATCGAGGTGTTTTTGTTTTGATAGATCATAGGAGTGTAGCCTGCGGACTTGACTCTTTCACAGAACGATATACAGCAGTCCGCGAGCATTTCGACCGATATTGAATCAGTACGCGCCGAGTCCTCATAGATAAGCTCCCAGTCGTAAACTACGGGATATGTAATATTATACGGTGCGATAGCGTCAATTACAGCGTCAGCCTCCTCGATAGCCTCGTCGGTGGTGACTGCCTGCGAGAAGAAGTAAACGCCCGTCTTTATACCCGCATCATTTGCGCCCTGCAAGTTTTTGGCAAAACTTTCGTCAAAGTGTATCTCACCGCCGCCGTATGAACGGTAGCCGACGCGTATCATTGCAAAGTCAATGCCTGCCGCCTTTACCTGTTCCCAGTCGATATCTCCCTGATACTGCGAAACATCAACGCCTGCGAACGAGGTGATAGTATCATTTTCCTTGTAGAATGAGTAGCCGTTTCGGGTAACTATTGAATCGGTATTAAGCTCAGAAGCTGGTACGTCAGCAAAAACAGGCATGAAAATTTCTCCGTAAGTGCTGTCGTTAAAGAGTATCTTCCTGCCGTCAAGCTGGTAAAAACTTTCCTCCTTTTCTATTACCGCACGGGTGCGAACCTGCGGTTCACCGCTCTGCGCAAGAGTTTCAACGGCATCGCCGCCCGTGAGCTTGTCCTTCAGAAGTCCCTGCCAAATGAGTGTTCCTCCGAGGATAACTATCACGATAAGCTCAGCGATCGCGATGAATTTAAGTCCGGCGCGGCTGGCTTTTCTTTTTGGTTTTATTTTATCTGACATTTTGTCCTCCGATTTTTGTCTTTTTCCGCTGCACAGATAAGTGCAGCCTATCCTGTGAATATGAGTCTTTATATATACATATTATCATATATCGCCGCAATAGTCAATACTGCCGAAACTGTCTCTACAGGCATTTACACGCGCATTTCTTGCGAATAACAAAAATGAGCCCGAGATTCGGACTCATTTTCAGATATTTATATTATGAGAGACTGGATCACCAGTTTTGTCCGGGACGTCCGCTGCCGCCGCCTGAGCTTGATGATGTTATCTGGGTAGCGCCTGAAAGTGTTCCGCCTATCGTTACAGCGTAATCGCCTGACTGCGAGAGTACTGTTGAGCTGCCCGAAACTGTTCCGCCAGACTGAGCCGTGCAGTTGGTGCAGTTCTGACCGGGAGAGCCGCTTGCAGAGAGGAACGAAACAATAACATTGCCCGAGTTGTCAACGAAGCTGTAGCGCGAACTGAGGTTTGTGTTGCCTGCGGTCATGGTGATAACGCTTGTGCCGTTGTAGTTGATAGTACTGCCGTTGTCGCCGCAGTCAAGGGGTTCCTGACCGTTTGCGCAGATATAGCCGCCGTTGAGGTCGATGTTGCCGTTTGAGTCGAATGCATCGTGGTCGCCGTTAGCGGAGTTTACACAAACAAAGCCGCCGTTGATGTTCATTGCGATGTCTGAGCTTGAAGAAGTCGAACCCTGACCCCAGCCCTGTCCGGGGCCTCCGCCGGGATTGCTTGAGCTGTCTGATCCGTCACTTGCGTTGTAGCCGTCATCAGTGGAGATAACATAAACAGTTCCGCTGTTCTGGTTGATTATAGGAGCTTCTACGCCTTCATAGCACTTTGAAATGAAGATCTGAACGTCGTCAAATGTATTTGCAGCAGTTTTGCCGATCGTGAGGTTGTGGTCTGCATGGAATCCGTCATCAGCCGTAGCAACTGTGAAGATACCGCCGTAAATGTTCATATCGCCGCCGCAGTGAACGGAGTCGTCAGAGGAGTCGATGTTGAACGTACCGCCGTTTATTGTGATATCGCCTACGCTCTGCCATGTTGTTCCGTCTGTGTCATAGATTCCTACAGCCTTGATACCCTTTGCTGAGATGTCGGTCTTGTTGGAGTTGCCGTCCTGCATACCTCCCATACCTCCCCAGCTGCCGCCTGAAGATGAGCCGCTGCCGGTGTAGTCGCCGCCTTGGTATGTGTAAATTGTGATATCGCCGCCGTTTATCGTAACGGACTGTTCGCCCTGAATACCGTCAGAGTAGGAGTTGATATTTACCGTACCGCCGTTTATTTCAACGTATCCCTTGCCGCTGTCGGTGCTGTTTGTGGACTTGATCCCGTCACCGCCCGTAGAGCCGTTGTTTGTCTTGACAGTTACGCTGAGGTTATAGTATGCGCCCTCAACTGCTAAATCATCGGGATTTCCGATCCTTACGCTGTCCTTGCCGCGGATTCCGTCATCAACAGCGTTTACGATGAGTGTGCCGTTGTAAATTCTCAGGTCGTCCTTGGAAACGATCGCGTCAGCAGCATTGCCGTTTACCGTGAGAGTTCCCTTACCCTTGAACTTTATGTCGTCCTTGGAGTATATCGCGCCCTGATCGTCATCAGCATTTGTGTAGTTTGTGCCGTCAGAGATAGTGTTCTCTGTGCCATTTTTGGAAACGATCTGAACCTCATCACCGATCGATGCAACATAAATAGGAGAAGTTGAGGTGTTTGTAAGACTCATTCCTGCAAGATCAAGCTCAACGACTGCCGAAGGATAAGCTGTTTTATCAACGTCAACAACGATCTGTCCCTCTGAAGCCGTACCTGTTACGGTGAATACGCCCTCTTTGATGATAGTGATGACTCCGCCGCTTACAGTTGCAACATCAGCAGGAGCATTGGTCTGTATTGAAGTACCCGAAAGAGTTATTGTATAGCCTTCAGTTGTAGGATCAGTAGTGGAAGAACCGCTCTTTCCGGCGGGATTAACTGTTTCAAATGTTGTTACCGAGTCTGTAACGCTGAAATCAGTTGCAGTATCATTTGAATGTGTAACAATTGCGCCTGTTGAGGCATTTGTGAGGCTGTACGAGCTTCCTGTCTTGATAGAAGCGTCAGAAATAAGAACGTATTTATACTTCTTTGAAAAGCTTGCACTTACATCGCCGACTGAAATGCTGTTTGCCTTCTTCCAGCAAGCGTCGCTCTCAGAGGAGTCTATGCAGTTAAGGAGCAGAGTTGCCTGATTTTCTGAAGAAACGCCCTCAGCCTGATTGTCTGTAGCTGTTGCAATCACAGTACCGCCTGTGATGTTTACACCTGACGCTGCCGTGAGACCTCTGTCGCCGCCTGCAACAAGACTTCCGCCCGAAATATCGATCGTTGTGCCGGACTGTACAGCGTCTGCACCGGCCTTGACAGTAACGCTGCCGCTCTCAATAAGAACATTGCCGTTTGTGGACTTGATACCGTCACTTGTAGCGTCAACAGTTACTACAGAAGTTCCCTTGATATCAACTGATGTCTTACCGTTTATGCCGTTTGTTTTGCTTCCTGATGTGGAATTGAGCGTAGTTACGGAAACATCTGCATTGTTGATCTTGAGGTCGTTGTTGCAGACGATACCGTCCTGAGTGTTAGCGGTAACGATAAGCTTGCCTGTTCCGTTGTCGCCGCCCTTTATGGTGAGATCGTCCTTGGCTTCGATTACAGCATTGCCGCTTGTGTAAGCCGTATCGCCGTCGGAGATAGTGTTTGTTGTGCCGTCAACGAGATTTATGGAAGTTTTCTCCGCATTTGTTACAACAAATGGAGAATCAGACTTGCCTGTGATACTTGTGCCGTTGAGGAAGATCTTAACGGTATCAGGATCAGCCGTCTCGTCTGCAATATTTACGTTTATCTGTCCGTCATCAAGAGTACCGTCAACGTAGTATATGCCTGAGTGGTTAATGGTCACGGTCGAGCCGGTTACCTCTGCATAGCCGTTGCTGTCTCCCTCAACAGAAATAGATATATTGTTAAGGTGGATATAAACAGAGTCGGTTTCGGGGTCGACAGAGCCGTCTTGATAAGATTCGGGGAGAGAACAGAGTCCAACGAGATATTTTTGAATAGAAAGCGCGTCCTTTGCGGTTATTCCGCTGCCTCTTTCGTATACATCGGCATTATCCAGACCTTCAGCCGTGATCCTGCTTTCGTCTGTACCTTCAAGACCATAAACGCTCGGCTTTGATATGGATTGAAGTATGAGCACAGCATCAGAGATATCAACATTACTGTCACAGTTTGCGTCGCCGTAAACAACATTTGTTGAGGCAGCGGCTGCTGTTGTAACATTTGAAACAGGCATAGCAGAGGCAACTGAGCATATTGCCGTAAAGCCTGCAAGCATTTTTTGTAAACTTGCTTTTTTCATAGTAATCAAACTCCTTAAAATAGATTTTTTGGAATGATCCGTTTTTCTATGATTAGAGTATAGTCTATGAGTCTTAAAATAATCTTAAAATAATCTTTAATTTTATTCAATATTTACATAGCGGTTCAAAATAAATTTGATCTGACCCCTTGACAAAGGCATAACTATAGTGTAAAATTTAATTGAACTCAATCTAAAACAGAGTTCTGATTTATAGGAGGTATTATTATGGATTACTCATACAACACAAAAATGGTCTGTTCACAGCAGATAAATTTTCACATTGAGGGCAATGTGATCACAAACGTTTCGTTTATCGGCGGCTGCAACGGTAACCTCAAGGCTATCTCGAAACTTGTTGACGGCATGACCGTAGAGCAGATCGAGGAAAAACTGAAGGGCAACCTCTGCGGCAAGAGACCGACTTCCTGCGCGGATCAGCTTGCTATTGCTGTCCGTGAGGCTTACGAGAAGGAGCAGGAAAATGCCTGAGCGCTCCGGATCGGGAGAATACGGCTGTCTGCGTCTTGAGAACCAGCTTTGTTTTCCGCTTTATGCCTGTTCGCGCGAGATAATAAAGAAATACCGCCCGTTTTTGGCGGAACTCGACCTCACTTACACCCAGTACATCGCAATGATGGTTCTGTGGGAGGACAAGAAAATCAGCGTAAAACAGCTTGGCGAAAAGCTCTTTCTCGATTCGGGGACTCTTACTCCTGTGCTGAAAAGCCTTGAGGGAAAGGGGCTCGTCAGCCGCAAACGAAGTTCGGAGGACGAAAGAGTGCTATTTGTGGAGATCACCGAGGAGGGTGAGGCTTTGCGAGGTAAAGCAGTTGAAATTCCTGAAAAAATAGGCTGTTGCATACCTCTTGAGGACAGCGAGGCTGTGGAATTGTACAGACTGCTGTACAAGGTGCTTGGTTCGTGCATATAAAATCAAGCCATGAAATTTCTGAGTGTGGAAATTTCATGGCTTTTTTGCTTTTGAAGTGCCGTAAGCGATGTGCGACTGAAAGCATGATAAGAGTGAGCGAGTTTACGAGCGGAAACGTGGCTGCGGTCGAGCTGGCTCAGCTCGTCAAGTTGGAAAAGGGGAGTTTTTCAGGTTCAGCTACAAGAAATTCGACCGCGCGCCTGTTGTTTACGATCGTATTCACAATGTTGCTTCCTCCGTATTCTCCGTCACGAGTCCACGAGAACGGCTCATCGTCAAGGTTGGTTATAACCAGTTTACTCGTGCGGAAATAAAGAATATTCTTGTGCTCGGTGTCGTTTTTGAGCAGCGAAAGGGCAGTTCTGTCAAGGTCGAAAATATTGTCGGGCTTGCGTACAAGAGTTACCTCGAATATACCGTCATCAAGCAGGAAGTTGTCCATTTTGAGAATTCCTGCGATCGAGGCGGTATTAGTGACCATACCGTAAATGAACTCGTCCTCGATGACTTCGCCGTCGCATTCAATGCGCATTTTTTTTGCCTTGATATTGTTGAGCTGAGCTGCTCCGTTGACCATATAGGCAGCGTGACCAAACAGGTTCTTTACCCTCTGAGAGGTGTCGTAGGTTATATTGGTAAATGCTCCGAAGGCCGCAACGTAGGAGAAACTCTGACTGTTGAGACTGCCGATATCGCAAAGGCAGGGCTTGCCGTTAATGATGTAGCGGACGGCTTCTATGGTATCGGTGGGGATCCCGAGATTTTTTGCAAAATCGTTGGTAGAACCTGCGGGAATGTATCCTATCGGGATACGATCTTCGCACTCCATGATTCCCTGAAGGCATTGGCTGAGTGTACCGTCTCCGCCTGCGCAGACGAGCAGGTCGTAACCGTGATGGCAGGCATATTTCGCCCATTCTGCGGCATCATCGCCGCTCTGGGTTGTGTGTATTGTTATATAGTATCCGGCTTTTGTGAATTCGTCCACTATTGCACCGAGTTTTTTACTGATCCTTGCCTTGCCCGCGACAAGGTTTACAATAAAATACATTTTCTTCATTGGCATCTGCTCCTTTTCGCGTAAATTGTCATGTGTTATTGCTATAATTTTAACATAGGTTTAACATTATGTCAAGCGCAGTATAGACTTCCGGCGGCAGATATATACAATTGTGAAACAGCCGATCAATATAAAAAGGCTCGCTCAACAATTGTTGAGTGAGCCTTTAGTGTGCGAGTTGTTATCTATTTAGTAGAATTATCTGTATATACAGGAAGTGTGCATATTTCAGCAATATATTTCTGAATGGAGAGTGCGTCCAGCGCAGTAACTCCGCTGCCGGGATCAGCACAGTCACCATTAATAAGACCCTGAGCTGTGATGTGATCCTCGCTTGTGCCGTTAACACCGTACTTATCTTCGTTTGCGATAGCCTGAAGGAGCATAACAGCATCTGAAAGGTCAACCTTGTCATCACAGTTTGCGTCACCGTAGAGAACTGTGCCGCTGCTGCGCTTTACAAATGATGACTTTACGAGATCGCAGTCAGCATCGTCAGCAGCTTCCTTTGTGCTGTCCCAAACATTTGACCACCAGATCTGGATCTCTGCGGTCGTTATTGTGCTCGGGATCTCGGAGATGTCGACCTTTATTGTGAGCTTGCCGTCAGCGTCAGCATTTCCGCTCCATTCAAGGTTAGTCCAGTCCTTAGCGTTTGTGCCGTAGCCTACTCCGCCGCCGATAGAAGCTGTGGGAGCGCCTTCAATCTCAAATACGAGATCTGTGTCTGTTCTGTCCTCGGGGAGGTCGATCTTGTAAGACTTCTGCTCAAATGTGAAGCCGGTAGTTGTCGTCGTAGTTGTTACGCTGGGATCAGCCGTTGTAGTTGTAGTGGTAGTTGTTGCGGCAGTAGTTCTTGTTACTTCGCCGTTCTTTGTGTAGAGGTCAGCGGGAAGCTCGTCAAGAGTGATGCAGTAATCGCTCTGGTACATAGCGATTGTGTCTTCCTTTGTGTTGAAGAGCGGGTTTGTAAGGAAGTGATTGCTTTCCTGATCGCCGTCGTACCATGTACAGAAGTAGAGCCAGCCTGCTTTTTCTGACATGAGGTTGTCAACTGTTGAGAATGAGTCGTTCTCAGCCATTGATACCATTTTTGCGCTGCCGTATTTCTGCATGATTCCGTAGAAAGTAGAGCTGATAGCGGAATCATTGTGAACAAGTGAAGGCTGCCAGTTGTTTTCTTCAAGGTAAACTGTGCAGTTGTACTTATCGTAGCCGATGATGTCTACATAGTCATCGCCCGGATACCAGTTAGCGGAATTCTCGTAGTTATAACTGTTCCACTCCCAGATGATGTTGTGAATGCCGTAATCTTCTGTGAGTGTCTTGTAGGTGAGCTTCCAGATCTCCTTATATACTTCTGAACCTGCTGCGCCCCACCAGAACCATGAGCCTGTTTCGCCGCCCGAGCCTTCAGCCTCGTGGAGAGGACGGAAGATAAGCGGAACATTAGCGTCCTGAAGCTTGAGGAGGTATGTGGAAAGTTCCTCAAGAGCTGCCAGATAATACTCGTTTTCCTTTGTGCCTTCCTTTACAACATTTGCTGTATTGAAGTTGGTTGCTGTGTTGCCCTTGGTCTTGTCTGTATCCCATTTGCAGGAGTAGGTTGCATTCTCATAAGTAACACTGTCGCCTACATTATAATTTGTAAAGTCAACGGGAACTGTGAGGTGCCATGAAGCTGTAGCAATACCGTTTCTGTTCTTTACCCAGTCAATGATTCTGTCGGTAGTGCCGTCCTCAGTGCCGTAGCCGAGGATATTTGCCTCATTGAGGTAGTCAAATCCGCGGATAGCGGGGTAGTGACCTGTTGTGTCCTTGAGGTATTCAAATTCGTACTCAAAGTCGTGAGGACCGTACATATAGATTTCCTGCTGACCTGAGATAATGTTATTTCCGTAAACCTCAGAAAGGTATGACATGAGGTTCTGTGTTTCAATAGTAGCCTTTGTATCGCAGGTGTAGGGCTGAGTTACTTTGATATCGGGGAGAGTTGCAGGCTTTACTGTGAGATAGTCAAAGTTTGTCCAACCCCAGTTTCCCTTTATCATGATCTCGTTTTCACCTGCGTTGAGCTTTACGCTGCCGCAGTTAGCGTCTGCCCATGTCTTGGATGTGAAAGAGATCTGACCCTGATCTACTCCGTTTACATAGAGGTTCTGGATCTTTTCGCCGTAAGCTGCTGCATAGCGGATAGAAAGCTCATACATTCCTGTGGTCTCGACCGTAACTTTAAGAGTTGCTGTATCAGAGTTGCCCTCAAGGAAGTAGTAAGCGCCGCCGGAAGCTTCTGCATCGTCAGTCTTGATGCTGCCTGTGCCGGTGATCTCAGCGTCTTCAAACTCATACCTTGTTTCGGTTGAGTCGGCTGCGTCTGAAATAAATGTACTGAAAGCCGCTGTGTTAGTCAGCATAGTAGCTGAAAGAAGCGCTGCACCCGCTTTCTTTAAGAATTTTGATTTCATTTTAATATCCTCCCAAAATAAAATATACTTTAATTATAGTGCTGATTTATACAAAAATCAATAATTTTCCAAAAAAATTACAAATAGTTCCAAAACTTTGGTCAGTTACACAATTGATAGACTGACTTTTTGACATAATGAGTAATATTCAGCTTAAATATAACTTAATTAATGGTGGGTAACTTAATTTTCAATATTGCCTGTTATTTCTGCAAATGATAGTTTTGCGGCGAGTATAATTTGGCAGTAAAAAAAGCGTGACAAAATCGCAGAAATGGTGTATAATTTGAGAAAGGGGGGGAATGCAATGACAGAATACCTGAAAAATTACATAGATCAGATAACTAAAAGGCTCGCTGAATGTACGGAGCTTTCGGACGCGGACGATATTCTTGCCGAGCACAAGGACAAGATCGCTTTTATGCAGCACGAGAGGATAGTGCATTTTCTCGTGACTATGATGTTTGCGGTCATAGTGTCGATATTCATGTGTACAATGCTCGTAACAGATAACGGTTTGCTTATTGTGCTTGTTACAATGATAATCATACTGCTCGTATTCTACATAAAGCACTATTATTTCCTTGAAAACACGGTTCAGAAGATGTATCGGATATACGACGATATATTGGCAAAACAGAAACAGCTCAGAGGTGAGAACAAATGAAAAAACAGGAAATTGCAGACCTTGCCTGCGCAGAACTGGAAAAGCTCTATCCGGGCGCTCAGTGTACGCTTGATTACGGAGAGCCGTATCAGCTTATGATGGCGACCAGACTTGCTGCACAGTGCACTGACGCAAGGGTCAACGTTGTAACGAAAACTTTGTTCAAAAAGTACCCGACACTTCAGGCTTTTGCGGACGCAGACCTCGCGGAGCTTGAACAGGACGTGAAACCGTGCGGATTCTACCACACAAAGGCAAAGAGCCTAAAGGAAATGGCAGGGCAGCTTATCAATAATTTCGGCGGAGAAGTGCCCTCTACCATGGAGGAACTCCTCACGCTGTCGGGAGTCGGCAGAAAGACCGCGAATCTTATTCTCGGCGATGTTTTCGGTAAGCCTGCGGTCGTTACCGACACTCACTGCATACGCATATCGGGACGGCTCGGGCTTACTTCCAACAAAGAGCCTGCGAAGGTCGAAAAAGACCTCGTAAAGCTCCTGCCGCCGGAAACATCATCGGATTTCTGCCACAGAACAGTTCAGTTCGGCAGAGATATCTGCCGCGCAAGGAGTCCGAAATGCGGCGAATGTCCGCTGAACTATTTTTGCAGATACTACGCGCAGAACAAGTGACCTGACGACATATACATATTATAAGGGAGAGTAATCATGTTATTCAATTTTCAGCTTAAAACCCCGAATGAGGGACTTGTGAATATTACAAATGAAGTGACAGAGGCGGTTTCCGAGAGCGGAGTTAACGAGGGGATATGCGTGGTGTTCTGTCCGCACACCACTGCCGCTATAACGATCAACGAAAACGCTGACCCTGACGTAAAAAGCGATTTTGTGCTCGGGATGGACAAGATATTTCCGAATCTCAATGCTTTTCGCCATGCAGAGGGCAATTCGGACGCGCATATAAAGTCCTCGGCGGTCGGAGCAAGCGAGATCCTCATCGTAAGCGGCGGAAAGCCCTTGCTCGGAACTTGGCAGGACGTTTATTTCTGTGAATTTGACGGCCCGCGCACAAGAAAATTCTATGTAAAGGTCATGGGTGAGTAGTATGGAAGAGATCGAAAAACTTCGCGGAATAATCAAAAATTCCGATAAGATAGTCTTTTTCGGCGGTGCAGGAGTTTCCACCGAGAGCGGTATTCCGGATTTCAGAAGTGTTGACGGTCTTTACAATCAGCAGTGGGATTATCCGCCCGAGACTATTCTCAGCCACAGCTTTTTCATGAAAAAGACGGAGGAATTTTATAGATTCTACCGCGCAAAAATGCTGTGCCCTAACGCTGAACCGAATGCGGCGCACCTCAAACTTGCACAGCTTGAGCGCGAGGGTAAGCTTACTGCGGTGGTGACGCAGAATATAGACGGTCTGCATCAGGCTGCCGGCAGCAAAAAGGTGTACGAGCTTCACGGCAGCGTTTTGCGAAACTACTGCATGAAATGCGGAAAATTCCACAGTGTTGAATTTATCATGAACTCGACTGGTGTTCCCACCTGTGAGTGTGGGGGAGTGGTAAAGCCCGACGTTGTGCTCTACGAGGAAGGACTTGACGACAGTGTGGTAAACGGTGCTGTCAATGCGATCGCAGAGGCGGATACGCTGATTATCGCAGGCACTTCTCTTAATGTATATCCTGCGGCAGGACTTGTGCGCTACTTCCGCGGAAACAATCTTGTTATAATAAATATGTCTCCTACAGGAATGGACAGTTCAGCAGACCTGCTGATTTGCGGCAGAATAGGTGAAGTTCTGTCTGCGGCGGTAGATTGATATTGACGGAGGTCGGAATTATGACCTCCGTTTTGTTATTTTCGCCAAGCCGGACAGTCCGCCATTGTGAAAATGGTAGAATTTTCAGTTTGATATTTGATTTATTGTATTATAATATTGATTTTTTGTTTGTAAATACTGTATAATTATTTCATAATCCCTATGCAGCGAAGTTTCACGGCGTGTTCCCAATTTTTTGTGAACACGCTGTTGTGCATTACATGGGAAAAATATAGAAGGAGTGTAATTATGCTAAAAAAATCAAAAAAGAAGCTTGCATCGGCGCTTCTCAGTGCTGCTGTAATGGCGTCCGCCCTCTCTGCGCCTTTTGCATTTGAGACCAGCCCTCAGTTCTCTCCGTACCTGCAACTGTAACGGCTAATGCCGCTGATTCGGCTATCACAATTGCGGATATGCCCTCGGAGTATCAGTACGCTGCTGACTGGATCTACCAGAACAGAGTTCAGAACGAGGATTCAATTGGTACTAAATCCAAGCGCTGGAATTCCCTATTTGACCAGATAATTGCCAACAACGGAGAGCTTAATTATGTGGTTCGCTGGCAGTCCACTCAGACCATTACCTACGAGCAGAGAAAGCAGTTCGAGACACTGGTTGAGACAGGTGTAAATCAATGGGCTTCATCGACAAGGTTTCTGCTGATGTTGGCGATGTTATCGTAAACAAAAAGGCGATCGAAACTACTTCCACCACGACTTCCGAAACTACCACCACAACGACTACTACGACAACAACTACCACCACTACTACAACTAAACCCGCTGAAACAACAACTACCACTACATCAGAAATACCGACAACTTCGACAACAACTATAGTTGACGATCTTCTTTACGGAGATGCAAACACCGACGGCAAGGTCGATATTTCGGATGCAGTTATGATACTACAGGCGATCGCAAATAAGGACAAATACGGACTTACAGGCAATGACCCGACTCACATCACTGAGAGCGGCTGGAGAAACGCTGACTGCTCAAGCGTTGGCGACGGTGTGACCACTAAGGACGCTCTTGCTGTTCAGAAGTATATTATTGATCTTATTACACTTCCAGAGCAGTAAACAACTCTTGTAAAAATAAAAACCTTCTATGGCAGAAATTAACCATAGGAGGTTTTTGCTGTTTCAGCGATTTAGGAATCAGTTGTTTGAGTTAACTATTTTATAGTACTGTATTGATGTGAACTTGTAGACTATCGCATAGAATACTGTAAATACAAGTGATACTATCACCATTGAGCAGATAAATGTGAATGTGTCAACGATAATGACGCTTCCGAGAAACAGCTTGATTATCTTGCTGGCAACCGCCATGTGGATTATCGCAGTCACGAGCGGGAGGAAGAATATCAGCTTGACCTGTCGCTTTATGGTCTGTTTTATCTCCTTATCGGTAAGACCAACACAACTGAGGATCCGGTAGCGCTCCTTGTCCTCATAGCCCTCTGAAAGCTGCTTATAGTAGATGATAAGAGCCGTTGCCATGAGGAAAACAACTGCGAGGAAGAGTCCGACAAAGAAAGCTCCTCCGTAGAGGTTGTAGAAGAAAGCTTTTTCCTCCTGCTTGAACTTGACCTCGACGTGGTAAGACTCGTTCTTTGATGGATCAAGACCGCTGCGCAGGTATTCGTTGACGTCTTTGGTGAAAGCAGCTACTTTTTTAGCCGACCATTCTCTTTGTGTATCAAAGCAGATATACATTCTTGGATCGCTTGATTTATCGAGCGTAGTCAGGCTTTTTATTGTCTCATCGCTGTCAAATACGACGACAACGCTCTCGTAAAGCCTCATTGCGGGATTTATGATCTTGTCCAGTTTATCTCTGTCGGCCTCGGGAACTTCTCCCGTAATAGAGAATTTTTTATCAAGAATGTTCAATTCGCCGCTTAAATCATTCTTTGTGGAGTAGACGAGTACCTGATCCTTGTCAAGCTTTACATCAGCTCCGAAATATTTATTGTAATTATCAAGTGAAAGGAGATACATATCAGCTCCGTCATTTACGCCGATAAGAGCCTCTGATTCTTCGGCTGTAAAGGTGTTTCCGCTTTTTACCCATAAAGCCGAATTGTATCTGAGAACTTTTCCGTTGACTACGCTTTCATTTTGCTTGTCAGCAATGGACTCTATTCCGCTGATACACTCCTCATCGCTTAAAGAATTGTCATCGTATATCTCTATCTTGATATCATTCAGATAAAGGGTGTCAATTGACTTATTGCCGAGTATCTGCAAGGAAGCGGCGCTTGTAAGCAGTATGAGAACTCCCGTGGAAAGCACGCATATTGACGCAAGACCTGCCGCGTTATGCTTCATTCGATAGATGAGATTGGAGACGCTGATGAAGTTTCGGGTTTTATAGTAGTATTTCTTGTTGTTCTTGAGTTTTTTTAGTATAAATATACTGCCTGCGATAAAGAGCAGGTAAGTTGCTGCGATTACGAGTATAATGCTCGTAAATAGAGACTGTATCGCGTCCATGGTGCTCTTGGCTTTGAGTGCGATAAAATATCCGCAGCCGAGTGCGGCAAGACCTGCAATGAACATCAGCACTTTGACTTTCGGTTCTTTTTCTCCGCTTTTGTCGCTGCGCAGGAGTTCGATAGGATTGCAGATATTTACCGACATGATGTTTGAAATAAGGCACACAAGATAGATAATGGAGAAAAGGACTGCTGTTATTATTATGCTTTTCGGTTCGAGCATAAGCCCTGAAACAGGCGGCTGGTGAATTATCTTGTAAAGCGCAAGGAGCATGAGCTTATTCAGAAATGTTCCGAGAATGAGTCCGCATACGATAGTTATAAAGGCTTTGACCAGCATATCGCCGATAAGTATAATGGCAATATTCTTTTTGGAAAGTCCGAGAACGCCATACAGTCCTATCTCCTTTCGCCTGTTTTTCATTACAAAGTTGTTTGCATAAAGTATGAAAATGACCGAGAAAAAACCGACGACCTTAAAGCTGATCTCAAGCAGCGTAGAAAGTATCTGCGCGCCGTAGAAAGCTTCAATTCCGTCATGATAGATGTAGGGAGTATACGCGAGAGAGGCAAGAATGTTGAAGATCATTACGATTATCGTTCCGGCAACCAGAAAGGGGAGAACGATCTTTTTATTTTTGGTGATACCCTCTGCAACGAATTTGCGGAAGATCTTATTACTCATCGTTTTCTCCTCCCCTCATGAGAACCGTTACCGAATCGCATATCTTGTCAAGCATTTCGCTGCGCTTCATATCGCCCTTGTATATCTGGTGGAAAACCTCGCCGTCTTTGATGAACATAACGCGGTTAGCGTAGCTTGCAGCGACATTACTGTGAGTTACCATAAGAATGGTCTGTCCCGTTTTGTTTATTTCCCGAAGTTGTTCAAGCAGCTTGGTCGATGACTTTGAATCAAGTGCGCCGGTCGGTTCATCTGCGAGCAGGATAGAAGGATTTGTGATGAGCGCGCGGGCAACGGCAGCTCTCTGCTTTTGTCCGCCCGAAACTTCGTAGGGATACTTTTTCAGCAGACTGTCTATTGCGAGGCTGCTTGCGATAGGAAATAGTTTGACCCTCATTGTTTTGTAATCCTCGCCTGCAAGAACCAGCGGCAGCATGATGTTGTCCTCGATAGAGAAATTATCGAGCAGGTTGAAATCCTGAAAAATAAAGCCGAGGTTGTTTCGGCGGAATTCCGCTCTGTCCTTGTCGCGTATCGCGGTGAGGTCTTTGCCGGCAACACATACTCTGCCCGAAGTAGGCTTGTCGAGTGCGGCAAGTATGTTAAGGAGAGTGGTCTTGCCGCTGCCCGATTCGCCCATGATAGCGACAAACTCGCCCGATTCCACGCTGAAATGAATGTCCTTCAGCGCCTCGACCTCTGTTCCGCCAATTTTGGTTTTGTACACTTTTTTAATGTGGTTTACTTCCAGAATTCCCATATAAAAACTTCCTTTCGTTTATCTGATCTTCTTATGTCAAATTGTTTTATCTGACGGTTATAATTATAGCAAAAAAGGAAATGCGCTGCCAGTTGATTGGCTTACATTTCCTTGAAGTTTTCTTACATTTTTGTAAGGTTGGATCACATTTTAAGCAGATCGCCGCAGGAGACGTTTTCCGCCGTAACTCTTATCGTGACTTTAGTACCCTTGTTCTCCTGTGATTCTATGCTGATCTTGTGCCCGAGTTTGTCGCATATGCTCTTGCATAGATAAAGTCCGAGACCGCTCGCCTTTTTGTCCATTCTTCCGTTGTAACCAGTGAATCCTTTTTCAAACAGCCGCGGAAGGTCTTCACTGCGTATACCTATTCCCGTGTCCTCTATAATTATGAAAAGCTGTTCGTTTTCTGTACAGGTTCTGATAGTTATACCGCCGGAAGATGTGTACTTTACCGCATTTGAAAGCAACTGCTCTATCACGAACGAAAGCCATTTTTCGTCCGTGAGTATCTTTACGTTCAGGTCTTTCAGATTTACGGAAAGATGTTTTGAAATGAACATCGGAGCGAATTTTTTAACCGATTGTTTTACTATGGGTTCAAGTTCGTAGCTTAGAAGTTCAAGGTCGTTTCCCATTTCCTCAAACCTAAGAAATCCCAGAGCCATTTCAACGTAGCGCTCTATCTTGAAAACCTCGCCCTTGCAGGCGGTAACGTCCTGTTTATCCGACTGCAAAAGGAGTTTCAGCGCTGCGATAGGAGTCTTTATCTGGTGCGCCCACATAGCAAAGAAGTCCTCTTTATCGCGCTGACTTTCCCACGAGATCTTATTGTTTTCAAGTTCGCGCTGCAATTGAGCTGTCTGCTTTTGCTGCTTTTTAAAGTTGCTGTAGTGAAAAAACAATGTTACGACTTCAATAATAAGTATGAACGAAACAATATAAAATGTAAACTCTGCGTCTTTCAGATAGAGTGAGGAGAGTACAAAAACTATTGCTGTTTTTGCGGCTGCCGACAGGATCATCGGATAGCTTGTGCTGAAAAATCCCTTTAATTCGTTAGTTTTGTTATTATTCCTGTCCGACAATGTAACCAAGCCCTCTCTTTGTCCTGATGAGACCGTCTGCTCCTACTTGCTCAAATTTTTTCCTTACCCTCGCAATATTGACCGTAAGAGTGTTGTCGTCAACGAATTCGTCGTTTCCCCATAGCTTTTCCATGAGTTCGTCACGGCTTACTACTTTACCGATTTTTTCAAAAAGCGTTTTCAGTATAATGAACTCGTTTTTGGTAAGCTCGATCTTTTCACCTTTATAGCTCGCCGTTGTATCGTCAAGATCGAGGCTTATTCCGTCAAAGTCGAATGTGTGAGATTTCAGCTCCATGCCGTAGCTGCGCCGAAGCATCGCCTGAAGCTTTGCCGAGAGAACTGCGAGATCAAACGGCTTGGCTATGAAATCATCGCCGCCCATGTTCATTGCCATGACAATGTTCATGTTGTCATCTGCCGATGACAGAAAAACTATCGGGATTTTGGAAAATTTTCTTATTTCCGCACACCAGTAGAATCCATTGTAATAGGGGAGATTGATGTCCATTAAGACAATATCCGGAGAAAATTCCTTGATCTCCTCTGTAACATTTTTTAGTCCGTTTGCACAGCGGACTTCCATTTTCCAGCTTTTCAGATGTTCGGCAACCATTTTTGCTATTATTTCATCGTCCTCAACTATAAATACTTTGCTCATTGTAACGCCTCCTGCACTTTGCGCGGGTGATTCTTATCTGAGTATATCATAAAAGCTGTGATAATGCAATATTGTGGATTTAAGATTTTTGACAAAATGCAGTATTTATATGAGATACGTCTTAATAAAATAATCCGTGACCTTGGCGAAACAGACCACAGTATCGGCTATATTTTCGATGTGCATGGCTGTGCGAACCATAAATATGCAATACGAGCAGCAACATCTTTCTTATACTTAGCGTATGTAGGATTGAAAAATCCTGCCCGTAGCGCTCATTATAGTCTTCGAGCATTTCTATAATGCCATCTTCTTTTTCATGAGCATGACTGCCATTATTGTCAATAGTTGGCTCAAATAGTGCAGCCACACGGCTCTCAGGACATATTTTCTTAGGGAGTGTTGACACTAAGATAATATGCAGATTTTCGAGCATAAATTTTAC
>ENA-OUOY01000270-OUOY01000270.1-human-gut-metagenome-genome-assembly--contig:-NODE-270-length-40345-cov-13.194986_pt1 | contig 40345 bp, 38 predicted proteins | sample MGYA00237937_ERZ548767 | MGnify/ENA primary metagenome ERZ548767 (study PRJEB26490, sample SAMN05356887) | human gut metagenome | biome: terrestrial biome; feature: human-associated habitat; material... | reverse complement strand
TGGAATAATTTCATAAAGATTCAGGGAGAAAATCTGTGGAAAATACATAGATTCCCTCCGCAAGCGTTTAAATATCTGGTATCTGGCAGTCTGCTCCTTCGGCTCCTACAACGGTTCTAAAGAACAGATAGAGTTCACAGAAACATCACAATTTTTCACTTGCATACATGTTCTATAAGATGTATAACAATAATCGAAAAGAGGGAAGAAACAAAGAGAGGATCCGAAAGGATCGGAACGGATGAACTTCCCGCGGATCACAAATGACATTTGAAAAGAGCCGGCCGCAAGAACAACGGTTATGACCCTTGATGTAAAAGGAGGAATGACTTATGTTGATACCTATGCTTTGGACGAATGGATACGATATGATGGATCCTTTTGATGACTGGTATGATCCTTTTGAGGATATGGTATCGCTGGTAGCGGAGCCCACAAAGGACGAGATCGAGAGCGAGAAGAGCATCGAAAGACATGACAGGAAGCTTGCGAAGAAGTATGATCACGCACTTCGCCGTGAGTGGAATCAGATGAATGATCTGATGAGCAAGAATGCGATGAAGACCGATGTTGTAGACAACGGCGATCACTTCACGGTAAAGGCAGATCTTCCTGGCTTTGACAAGAAGGACATTAAGATCGGTATGACGAACGGAGTTCTGACCGTCAGTGCTTCTCATGAAGAGAACAAGGATGAGAAGGACGAGAAGAGCGGCAAGTATCTGCGCCGCGAACGCAGAACCGCATCGTATGAGAGATCCTTCCATGTCGGCAAGGAAGTAAAGCCGGAAGAGATCGATGCAAAGTATGAGAATGGAGTTCTCACCCTGAACGTACCGAACAAGCAGGCTGCTGTGGAAGAGAAGAAGGACGAGGTCAAGCAGATCGAAGTCAAATAATCTCTCTCATGAGATAAAATCGTATCGGCAAACCCTGAACGCCCCGAGAGGGGCGGGACAGGGCATAACATAAGAAGGCTGCAGAACAGTCATGCAAGTGGCTGTCCTGCAGTTTTTATATTTTGCTCCAAAGAAGCTTCAGACTCCTTTGTTCGATGCTTTCAGCGGCGGAATGCATCCTGATTTGAAAGAATGTTTGTGCGGGGATGAAATAAGCGAGGAAGAATCATCCTTGGGGGAGATTTTTTATCCGCAGAGATGAAATGAGCGAGGAAGACTCATCCCTGCGGGAGATTTTTTATCTGCAGGGATGAAATAAGTGAGGAAAGATCATCCCTGCAAGAGAATTTTTATCCGCAGGGATGAAATGAGCGAGGGCAAATCATCCCTGCGAGAGGATTTTTATCCGCAGGGATGAAATGAGCGAGGAAGAATCATTCCTGCGAGAGGATTTTTGTCCGCAGGGATGAAATCAGCATCGCCAAGTGGTCAGCGTTCTGGGAATTACCCTTGGGTGAGATTTCAAATCCCACAACTTCCAGGATTGACCCGAAAAAATATCCGAATGCTAGGGCCTGCGTCGCAGACTCTGGCATTCGAATATGAAAAATAGCCGGGTAAATCTGTCGCTTAGAACCGGATTCCCTTCGTAGGTACATCGCGTTCGTTGGTGCTGATGAATGCTTTATAGGCGCTGTCCTGAACAAAGGAGTTTGTTTTCTCGTTGTACCAGCCGAGCTCTTCCTTATTCACTTCGAGCCGGGCATCCTGTGTTTCTCCGGGCTCCAGTGCGATTTTGGCAAAGGCTGCAAGCGTCCGCACCGGGCGGTCTACGGTTGCTTCCGGGAAGCCGACATAGAGCTGAGATGGATGAAAGGATTCAGGCAGCGAAGAATCTGCTGTGTGAGGAGAAGCTTTCGATAGAACAGATCGCAAATTATCTGGACTTTTCTTCTCAGAGTCATTTTACCGCTGTTTTTCGTAAGGCAGTCGGAACAACCCCGGCAATATGGCGAAAAGAGCACAAAGAGAGCGATTTCGAAATTTCGACACCGGATACCGAAAAGTGATGCGGAAACTGGTACAATGGGAGCGGGTAGTTTATTGTGGAATGTAAAACAGGACGGAGGGGCAGATACGAAATGAAAAACAGGAAAGGCTTCACACTGGCGGAACTTTTGATTGTTGTGGCAATCATAGCGGTGCTGGTGGCAATTTCGATTCCGATTTTTACTGGCCAGATGGAGAAGGCCAGGGAGGCAGCGGACGCGGCAAATATCCGAGCGCAGTATGCGGAGGTAATGGCACAGGCAATGTCGGACGCAAAAAGCGTAAACCTTGGGGGAACAAAACGGATCAGCCTGACGCAGAAGCGGTCCGGATGGCAGACGGAACAGATTGAGAAAAGCCTTGCGGGCATTGCAGTCGTGAAAGGTGATCCGGGGACACAGGCATGGACGGAATATGATGCGGATACCGGGATTGTGTCCATCCGATTTGAGAAAGCCGGTCAGGGCGCAGGCAGTACTCCCGCTTTCACGCCTCTGATCGATGGATTCAATGAGTGGGAAAAGATTCACGGCGCAAAAATAGGGGATGATGGGACAGCAGTTCTTTCTTCTTCTTCCTACCAGGACAGTGTTCTGAAAATTGGTGGTGATGGCAGTTCGAAGCAAATTAAACTGGAGGCCGGGAAGAAGTATAAGCTGGTTATCGATGTGGAGGACTGCGGAGCAGATCTTACGGTGAGGCTGAGCAACCGGAATGGGAACAATTCTTATCTGGAAGGAACGATCACGGAGGCCGGTCAGGTGGAATATGAATACAGCCACATAAAAGGTCTGGATGATTACGTTCGGATTTCGCTGGAGGTGCAGAAGGGACAGCAAAGGAAAGAGGATACGGTCATTCGGTCGGTAACCTTTACGGAAATAGGGTGATTGGCAGGAAGTGATTACGGGAAAGGAGATGCAGAAGATGAAAAGAAGAATATTTTGCTGTCTGACAGCAGCCCTTGCAATAAGCCTTGCCGCCTGCGGAAGCGGGAATGGTTCCTCTGCCGGAACAGACGAGGCGGATATGGAAGCGCCCGCGGCGAAGCCGTCAGAGGATATGGAGCTGGATCCTGAATTCAGTGTGGATCCGGAAAAGTCGGAGGACTCCGGGAATTCGGAGGACCCCGGGGATTCGAAAGACTCAAAGGACTTGGAAGACTCAGAGGATATGGAGAGTTCGGAAGACCCGGAAGATTTGGAGAGTTCGGAGGACCCGGACGAGGACGGAAACGCAGATGCCTCCGTCACGGTGGACGGGCAGCTGCTGACAACGCCCTATTTTACCGTAAAGCTCCCGGAGGACTGGAAGGATCTGGTTTCCTGGAGTGCATATCAGCATACCTATGAGAACGAACAGTATTATTCACTTGGATTTGCGGCTAAGGAGTGTGCAGAGGCAGGAGAGGGCGGAAACCTCTGCTCCGTTCAGGTTTCTACCGTTCCGCCGCAGTTCATCCGGTATGTCGGCGGAGAGTTTGTCTGTGGTCTGAAGAAGACGGGAGAGAAGAAGGTTTCTGCCTATATCGGAGTTTCCTATCCGACCGACGTTCAGTTCGGGGAGAAGACGAAGGATTTGTACGATAAGCTGTATGCAGAGGCGCAGGAAATCAAGGATTCCATTGCGCCTGCGTCCGGTTACGAGAAGGTGGAGATGACCTACGCGGAGGCGCTGGCGGATGTGGAAACGACAGATACCGGAGTCATTCTGGATGCCGCCATGCACACCTTTACCATGCAGACGATGAGCGGTGATATTATCACCTTTGGCGTGGACGATCTGTCCGCAGCATCAAAGGATGAGATCCTGCTGGGTCATTGCTATGAGATTACCTACACCGGACTGATTGAAAATGACGGTGATACCTCGGGAGCTTCGCTGGTTTCTCTGAAGAACATTGACAACACTGTGGCGGAGAAGAATTTTGATGCGATGTACACGGCGAGCCAGGTTGTGCTGGCCTTTCATATGAAGAGCCCGGATTATCTGGTGGGACTGTGCAGATTTCCGATGACACTGGATGGGAAGAAGATCTCGTCTCAGGAGGAGCTGGCTTCGATGGATTTTGACGATGCATTTACCGCTGATCTGCAGCGGAACATCCGCTACTGCGACCTGGTGGATGCAGAGATCTCCGGGGATCGTTTCAGCATCAGCCTGATCGGTCAGGCTCCGGAGGTCGTGATCGAAAAGAACAAGGATGCGGACACCTGGTCCGTGACGGCCATCAATAACAAATAAAGCAGGGCCGATATACAATCGGAAAAATTACATCAGGAGGCAATTCGGAACAATTTATTCGAAATAGTTTGTTGTTATGGAACAGAACCAGTTGTTAAAAGACCTGCGTGACGGGAAGACGCTGACCTTTCGGCAGCAGCTTCTTCTGATTGTGCAGCTGAGTATACCGGGAATCCTTGCGCAGATTTCCGAGATTATTATGGAATATATTGATGCATCCATGGTGGGGTCACTGGGCGTAGGTGCATCGGCTTCGATTGGACTGATTGCCTCTACTACCTGGCTGATGGGCGGCATCGGAAATGCCGCGGGAACCGGCTTTACCGTGCAGATTGCGCAGTATGTCGGTGCCGGAAGAGAGAAGAAGGCGCGTGATATTTTCCGTCAGGGACTGGTTTCGGTTCTTCTGATCGGGGCCGTTATCGCAGCGATCGGAGGCGGAATTCACGGGAAGCTTCCGGTTTGGCTCGGCGGGGATCAGAAGATTGTCGGAATGGCCTCCGCTTACTTTCTGATTTTCGCACTCTCGATGCCGGTGAAGGCTTTGCTGAATCTGGTTTCCGGAGCCCTGCAGTGCAGCGGAAATATGACAGCTCCCAGTGTCCTTCTGGTATTGACCTGCATTCTGGATGTGATCTTCAACTCATTCCTCATTTTTTCGGAGCATCAGATTGCGGGAATTACGCTTCCCGGAGCGGGACTTGGCGTAGCCGGAGCGGCACTTGGTACGACACTTGCGCAGGCGACGGCGCTGATTGCCGGTTTCCTTTATATCCAGTGGAAGAGTCAGATCCTGCGGCATCACAGCGGTGAGAAGCTCAGGATGCAGTCGCATGATCTTCAGATTGCATCGAAAATAGCAGTCCCGATCGCCTTCGAATCTTCCATTCTGTGTGCGGCGCAGATTACCTGCACCACCATTGTGGCACCGCTTGGAACGCTCGCAATTGCGGCAAACTCGCTTGCAGTTACGGCGGAGAGCCTTTGCTACATGCCCGGCTATGGAATCGGAACAGCTGCAACCACTCTGATTGGTCAGAGCATCGGTGCGGGCAGAAAGGATCTGGTTCGAAGATTGGGGTGGCTGACAACGATCTTCGGCTCTCTTCTGATGGCAGGAAGCGGAGCACTGATGTTCATTCTGGCACCGCAGATGATCGGAATCCTTACGCCCGATCCGGAGGTTCGGGCACTGGGAGCAGCGGTGCTGCGGATCGAAGCCTTTGCGGAGCCGATGTTCGGCGCATCCATCGTGGCAAGCGGCGTATTCCGCGGTGCAGGAGATACCCTGGCACCTTCCTGCATGAGCCTGATCAGCATGTGGGCGGTGCGAATCCCGCTGGCGGCCTTCCTGGCACCCAGAATCGGTTTGAAGGGCGTGTGGATCGGCATGTGCACAGAGCTGTGCTTCCGCGGGGTGATTTTCCTGATTCGCCTTGCCGGACACCGCTGGTCTGAGAAAAGCGTTGCAGAGAAGGTGTGAAATGTAAGTAACAGCGTTCCTACATTTTCAATGTGGGCATGCAAACTCAGGATGGCTTTGTATGTGGCATGCAATGCATACCTGTGAGCTGATATCGAGGCTTGCGGATGACTTTCTGGCTGTCAGAGTAATCCTTATATTGATTTTGAGGCCTTGGGGGATAATTTCTTCAACGCCAAAGCATCCCTGACCAGATATTTCTGCGAATAGAGATGATTTCCCGGCAAACAAGCATCCCTGACCACAGTGGTACCTGAAAAGTCGGACAATAACAAAGAAAGGCTTCGCGGCCGGTTACTCAAAACCGACTGCGAAGCCTTTTTACTGCCTCATTTTATCTATGAAGATAATTCACGGAGAGCTGTTTCACTGCATCGATGGCAGCCTTGCGGTAAGCGGGAGCGTTCATGCCAGTGGTATCTACGCCGAAGGCGGGACATCACGGATGGCAGCGACCGCAGGGATCGTAGCCATCGGCGATGATCTGATCTCTCGACTCGGTAACAATTCTTTTATTCTTCTCCTTCATCTGTGACACACTGGAGCAGTCCGGATCATGGAACTTATGTGTATTGGTATTCAGAACATAGGTCTTTTCTGCAGAAGAATCCGATGCTGCGGCCTTGCCGGTACTCGAAACAGCCTTGTTCTTCTGGCCGGTCTCGTCCTTCTGGCCAGGGCCTGCATTTCCCAGAGTATTGATATCGGCATTCCTTTCTGTTTGAAAGGTTACCTTTTTCCCGTCGCTGACAGCCGTGATGGTACCCTGCAGGTCAGTCCGGCAGGTTTTCACATCGGCATCGCGGAGTCTGGACAGGACGGCCTCGGTTGGGTGTCCGTAGGTGTTGCTTGCTCCGACGGAAATGACGGCATATTGCGGGTTGACGGTGCGAAGGAACAGGTAGGAGGTTGAGGTGTCGGAGCCGTGATGTCCAACCTTCAGGACCGTACTCTCTAGGTCATAGCCGGATTCCAGAAGCTCCTGTTCCTCCTCCCGCTCCGCGTCTCCGGTAAACAGGAAGGAGGTGTCGCCGAAGGTGACTTTCAGGACGATGGACGAATTGTTGCCCTCGGCCTGAGGGTCGAGGGGACCGAGGATTCTGACCTGTGCACCTCCGAGAGAGAATTCATCGCCTGCTTCCGGAACGGTGATGGATTTCCCCTGCTTCTTCAGATATCTGACAAAGCTCTGAAAGGTTTTGGTGGTTCCGGAGGTGACCGGGCAATAGGCCGTTCCCACCTTTGCATAATTCAAGGCACCGGACAGCCCTCCGATGTGGTCGGCGTCTGTGTGCGTTGCAACCATGACATCAAGATAGGAAATCTGATTCTTCTTCAGCCAGGAATATATATAGGAGGAGGCCTTTGCCTTTCCGCCGTCAATCATCATGGTCTGTCCGCCGCACTGCAGAACAGCGGCGTCTCCCTGTCCGACATCCAGAAAGGTGACGGTGAGAAGCTCCTTCTGCTCTCCGGAAGAAGATTTCGCAGATTGAGAGACGGATGCTGTATGTTCTGCTGCCTGTATCGATGTGATATTCGGTGCGGTATGGCCTGAATTCGAGAGAACAGAAGCTGATGCCAGCAGGAGAAAAAACGTCAGAAGCAGAGAACCGATTCGTCCGGAACGGTTTTTCCACGGGATTCTATTCATGTAAAGATACGCTTTCTGTGTTTGAGATGTATTCATCATAACGCGGAAGGCGGTATCTGTCCACAAAAATCGAACGAGCGTTCGATAATCCTGGAGAAGAGTTCAAGGGAAAACAAAATCTGAAGTGAAACAGAAAGGAAAGCAGGAGAAAGGAAAGTAAAATAAATGAGGCAGTCAATTTTGGTTCCCAATTGACTGCCCCTTATGAAATAAAGCGATTAATCTGCATGTTGCGCATCCTCTCTTTCTTTCATTCTGTATTCTGTTGTGTGAAGATAACTAGTACATTGGATTGTCCTCTGGTAAGATCTTCTTCGATACTTCCTTTATTATGGATGTGGAACCTTACCTCTTCATTGGTCTGTACCTCTTTTCTTTTGTTGATTTTATGATAACCGAAGAGTTGCAATGTGTCAACTAATATAAAGAGTAACATGTAAATAATCAGAATATACATAATAAACAGCTTAATTCAGAAACAATAGAGAGAATAAAAGAAGGGCGGAGACATGAAGCTGACGATGCTTGGAACCGGAAACGCAGTTGTGACAGAATGCTACAATACCTGTTTTGTCCTGGAGGACGAAGAACGGACGCAGGAGGATCGGTATTTTCTTGTGGACGGAGGCGGCGGAAACGGCCTCCTTCATCAGTTGAAGGAGGCTGGTATTTCCTGGAAGGATATCCGCGTGATGTTCCTGACACACCGCCATCTGGATCATCTGATGGGGATGATCTGGATGCTTCGGATGATTCTTCAGAATATGCAGCGCGGGAACTACGAGGGGGAGGCGGTCATTTATGGTCATGATGAGGTGATCGCGCTTCTCCGGGAGATGGCGGAGAAGCTTCTTACAAAGAAGGAATGTGCTTTTCTGGATGAGAGACTGCATCTGATTGAGGTGAAGGACGGTGAGGAGAAGACGATTCTCGGAAGAAGGGTGACGTTCTTCGACATTCATTCGACCAAGGCGAAGCAGTTTGGCTTCTGCATGGAGCTGGAGGCAGGGGAGAATGGAAGAAAACTTACCTGCTGCGGGGACGAGCCTTACAACGAGTGCGAGAGGAGCTATGCGGAAGGAGCAGACTGGCTTCTTCTGGAGGCCTTCTGCCTGCATTCACAGGCAGATATTTTCAAGCCCTATCAGAAAAACCACTCCACGGCAGCGGATGCGGCGAAGCTTGCGGAGGAGCTTGGGGCCAAAAATGTGATCCTTTATCACACGGAGGATCGGAACATTAAGGAACGGAAACAGCTATACACCGAAGAGGGAAGAAATTATTTCCACGGGAATCTTCTCGTCCCGGAGGATCTGGAGGTCATCCTGCTGTAGAATGGTATAAAATGGACAAAAAATACTGCATCAGGCTATAATAATATATGATTTTGCCTTATTTAAAGTAAAGCAGGGGAACATATATGATTCGGGCTGCGGACTTTCGGAGCGGCTTCTCGCCCAGGTCATCCGGAAGGAAGCTGTGGAATCTGAAAATCGTAGAAGAGGGTTGACTTCGGAAACGAAAGGGTCTATAACAACAACTATCGAATTTGAGGACAAAGGGGTCCGGACACAATGGGGGTGTCCGGGCCCCTTTTGCGTAGTCAGGAAGGCTGCGCGTCCGAAGGAATCATCGGAGGAAGGAATCCATGTATAAGGCAGTCATGTACGGTCTCCGGCCGGATGAGGTGCCGCTTCTTCAGGAGGAGCTGGAGGAGCTCCGAAGGAGAGGACAGGAGCTGGAAATCATCACAACACCGGAGTATCTGACAAAGGACAACACTTCACTGGCAGAGGGTGCAGATGCCGTTCTGATTGTAGCGGCCTGCAAAATCACCGAAGAGGTTGCGGAAGGACTTCACCGGGCAGGAGTCCGGTACATTCTGACGCGATCGACCGGCTTTGATCAGATCAGCAAAGAGGCCATTCGGAAATTCGGCATCCGGGCAGCCAATGTCCCGGTGTACAGCACCAATGCGGTGCCGGAATTTACGGTTCTTCTGATGCTGTCACTCGTCCGGAAGTGGAAACCGCTGGAGAAGAAGCTTTCCCATCAGGACTTCACACTGCAGGGCGTGCAGGGAAAAGAGCTTGGCTCCATGACGCTTGGTCTGTTTGGAACGGGGAAGCTCGGAATCAAAACAGCAGAAATTCTTCATGCAATGGGCTGCACCATTCTTGCCAGCTCGCCGCATGAGAAGGAAGAAGCAAAGCCCTATGTGACCTACACGACGCAGGAGGAGGTCTTCCGGAAGGCGGATCTTTTGTTTTTCCACTGCGTCCTGAACGATGCGACGAGACAGATGGTAAACCGTGAGAGCATCGCGAAGATGAAGGACGGTGTGTATCTTGTCAACACGGCGCGGGGCGGTCTGGTGGATTTCGAGGCCGTTCTGGATGGTCTGAAGAGTGGAAAGATCGCAGGCTTTGCCAGCGATGTCTATGACAAGGAGGCTCCGTTCATCCGCAAGGATCTGACCGGTGAGAAGCTGGAGGATCCGGTTCTGGCAGAGCTTTTGAGCAGAGAGGACGTGATCCTCACGCCGCATGTGGCATTTTTCACCGAAACCAGTGTTTCCAATCTGATTCGTCTCTCGCTGGAGAGCCTGATCGAATTCGAAACCACCGGGGAGTGCGAGCGGGAAGTGTACCGCACATAAGAGCAAAATAAATCATAAGCGGGAAGCAATGGCACCTGCCAGGGAGAAGCCTGCGGCAGGGACGGTCTGAAGCTGGAATACACAGCGGAAAAGAACAGAAAGAACGGTAAGAAAAGAAGAGGATATGTGATGAAACAGGATTTTGATTTACTTGCGGGAGCCGGCCATCTTGCCGATGTTCCGGTTTCCGGGATTCGTACCATTATGAACAAGGCGGCAGCACTTCGCGCAAAGGGACATGACGTGATTCCCTTCAGCGCCGGTGAGCCCAGTTTCAACACGCCGGAGCCCATCGCACAGGCGACCATCAAGGCGCTGAATGCGCATATGACACATTACCCGGCCAACTGGGGGCAGCTTTCCCTTCGGAAGGCAATCGCGGAGAAGGTAAAAAAGGACATCGGTGTCAGCTATGATCCGGAAACCGAAATTCTGGTTACCTGCGGAGGTGCAGAGGGACTGAATGACTGCATCTGTTCTGTCGTGGATCCGGGAGATGAGGTTATTATTTTCAAGCCGGCTTTTATCAACTACGAAGCGTTGGTGAAGGAGTGCGGCGGCAAGGTGATTGATGTCAATCTGAAGCCGGAGAATGGCTTTGAGATCAGCATTGCAGACGTGGAGGCCGTCATTACGGAGAAAACAAAGCTTCTGGTTCTCAATTCTCCGAACAACCCGACCGGTGTGGTATATGGAAGGTCACAGCTTGCAAAGCTTTGCGAGCTTGCGGTAAAGCATAACTTCCTGATTCTGTCCGATGAGATGTACAGCAGCCTGACCTATGACGGCGCGAAGTTTTATTCGGTGGCATCCTTCCCTCATATGAAGGCGCGGTGCCTGATCGTCAATGGTTTCTCCAAGACCTACGCGATGACGGGCTGGCGTCTTGGCTATGTCACAGGGCCTGCAAAACTGATGCCGGTTCTGGTGAAGCATCACCAGTACGTGACGACTTCGATCACAACCTTTATTCAGGAGGGGGCAGCGGAAGCGATGAACCTTCCGGAGACCATGAAGGATGTGGAGGCGATGCACGACGAGTTTGCCAGGAGACGCAAGCTCATGATGGAGGGTCTGGATCGCATCCCGAAGCTTTCGTACGTGGCGCCGCACGGAGCCTTTTACATCATGGTGGATGTCAGCAAAACCGGCATGACAGGCGAGGAGTTTGCGGAAAAGCTTCTTTATGAGAAGTACGTGGCAACGGTTCCTGCCATCTGCCTCGGAAGCCACTGCGGAGATTTTGTCCGCTTCAGCTTCGCAGCAGATGAGGAGAAGATCCGTGAGGGACTGAAGAGAATAGAAGAATTCCTGAAATAAGGATTCCGGTCTGTCCGGCAACATGATCCGATATGGAACAATTGCAAAGCCTTCCCGGAAACGGGCGGGCTTTGTTTTACGGTGAGGAAGGAGAAGACTGGAAATGCTTTCGGAAATGCTGCAGCTGATGGGAGAGATGCTGCTTTTGATGGTAACGGGGCTGGTGATCCGGCAAATCGGAATGGTAACGAATGAGGGGAGAAAATGCCTGACGGATCTCATCCTGTATGTCATTCTTCCCTGCAATATTGTGCGTGCCTTTGTGAATGAGGAAGGCAGCGTAGCCGGCATCGGCAGTGCGTTGGGGCTGGTGCTTCTGATTTCCGTCCTGATTCAGATCCTGTGTACCATCATCGGATATGCCTGCTACCGCATGATGAACGAGGGAGAGAAGCAGGTATTCCAGTATGCAACGGTCTGCTCCAATGCAGGCTTTATGGGAAATCCTCTGACAGAGGCTGTCTTCGGGGATATGGGACTTTTATATGCGTCGATTTATCTGATTCCGCAGCGGATTGTCATGTGGACGGCGGGAGTGTCGTATTTTAACCGGGGATCGAGCCGGAAGGGCCTGCTGAAAAAGGTGCTGGTGCATCCCTGCATGGTTGCAGTTTACATCGGGCTGTTTCTGATGCTGACCGGGATCCCGCTTCCTGGCTTTATGGATAAGACGGTTTCGGCGCTTTCCGCCTGCACGACGGCGATGACGATGGTTTATATCGGAACGATTCTGTCAGATGTGGACTGGAAGACAATTGTGACAGGGAAGCAGCTTTACTTTTCTGTGATGAGGCTGGTGATCATTCCGCTCATCGTATGGCTTCCCTGCAGATTCCTTCAGGTGGATCCGCTTATTACCGGTGTGTCGGTCTTTCTGGCAGCGATGCCGGCAGGATCGACGACGTCGCTTCTTGCAGCCAAATATGGGGCGGATGCGGATTCTGCCGCCAAATGTGTGGTTCTCAGCACGGCTTTGTCTGTGATTACCGTGCCGGTATGGGGGCTTTTACTCGGAGGAATCTGAGGAGGCAGGGTGTGTGCGGAACCATGCCTGCACCTCCTCACCGCTGCTCCTTGCTTTCAGAAATTCTCCGAAGAAGGCAGAGAAGTGCTCTGCACCTCTTTCATTCATGTGTCCCACATCGCTGTAGTTCTCATTGCCGGAGGCATCGAAGTACTCCGGCAGAATCAGATTGAAATCATAGAATTCAAATCCGGCTTCTGCAAACAGGGAAGCAATTTCTGCGTCGGTCTCCAGGTAATTCTCTAACGGGTAGATGCTGAGCCAGTTGGGGTAGGGCACCACGATGACGGTCAGACTTACCTGATTGGCCGCGCAGAGATCCCGGATGCCGGCAAGCTCTTCTTTATTCCCTTCCGAAATGGACAGATCCTTCAGAGAGACAGCGGTTTTATCCCATTCCTCTGCCTCTTCCCAGGTGATAAATTCAAAATCCGGATTCAGCTCTTCGGAAGAGGGCAGAAAGCCCCGTGCCGTTCGGTGGCCTTCCGTGTCCAGAATGGTGCCGGAGATCTTTTCCTTCAGGTTCCGCGAGAGGTTGAAGGTCCGGTTATAAACCCAGGGCGTCAGATAGGTCAGGCTTGCCGGCTTTCCGAAAAAGGCGGGCGAGGTCATGAACGTCAGATCATCCAGGAGTCTTGCGGAGACGGACGGTTCGGTAACGGCCTTGGCGTGCCAGTAGCTCTGATCAGCGCGGAAGTTGTCGCTGCGGTCGAGGTCCAGAATTTCGTGGTCGATGACAAGAACGGCGTTCTGAATATGATGATCCCGGACTGCGGCTGCAATGGCGTCGCGGGAATTGGCAAGCGACTGCATGTTGGTTGCCATGTTGCAGGAGGAGCTGTCGCATATTCGGTCGAGTGTGGCGGGATTGATTCCCTGCAGGCACTGCGAGGTTCCGACAAAGACCGTATCCAGCTCTTCACAGCTGCGGTAGTTTCGCCACATTTCCTCTGAGGGGCCAAGATAGGGCTCCATCAGAAAGGAGAGGGCTCCGTTCAGAAGGAACAGACAGGCCAGGAGAACCAGAGCTTTTAACAGAGCTAATCGAACTCTGCTGGCAGAACCGCGGTCCTGCTTTTTGGATATTCCGGAATCAGAAATTTGCATACAGGAAGCCTCCCGCAGATTCAGTGAACAGGAATGAGGCGATGACAAGAAGCATCATCAGAATGACGATCAGCATCTTCCGGACGAATCGCCCATGAATGATTTGTCCGCAGACGTCACATCCCCGTTCCTTTTGAAGGCTGTCTGCAAATACGAGAATCAGGCCAAGGAAGGCGACGACATATCCGCCTGCAATGTTGAACAGGGTGGAATGTTCGATGATTTCCGATACAATGCCATCCTTCAGGGCAGTCAGCCGGAAATCTGTCAGGGTAACGGCGAAGGCCTGCAGGCAGCTCCGGAGATGAATGATCCGGTCAAAATACCATCCGATGTTGACAATGACAAAGGTTCGCACGATACGGAATGCATGAAAGCCGCGCGATCTGGTATTCATCCGGAGCCTTGCGGCAAGATTTTTCCAGAAGGGCTCTGTGAGGTCGGAGAGCGCAATGACCATTCCGTTGTATAAGCCCCAGAGAACGTAATGAAGCTGAGGACCGTGCCAGATGCCGACCACAAAGAAGACCACCAGATTGGCAATTCCGGCAGGAAGCACGCGGCCGAAATGTCTGCCGTTTTTCCCCATATGCTTCGTGCACCATTTGCCGAAATTCTGCATTGGCTTCAGCAGAGCGAATGGATAGAACAGATAATCACGCATCCAGGCGCCGAGTGAAATGTGCCAGCGGCGCCAGAAATCTCCCAGTGAGGTGGAGAAGTAGGGCTGGCGGAAGTTTGGTGCAAGCTCGATGCCAAAGAGCAGGGAAACGCCGGAGATGATGTCGATGCCGCCGGAGAAATCCGCATACTGCTGGGCGGAATATAAGAGAATGGCAAACACAACGAGACTTCCGGGAAGTCGTGAAATATCCCCGTCCAGAACCGAGGAGATGCTTCCGACCAGCATATCCGCAATGGCATATTTCTTCATGAGTCCGAAGAGGATGAGGAGAAGAGCACGCTTGGTGCGATCGCCGTCCCAGTGATTCTCACGGAAAAACTGGGGCCGGAGCTTATCATACCGGCCGATCGGTCCCTGGAGAAGCTGCGGGAACCAGGAGACGAACAGGAAAAAGTGCAGAAAATTCCGCTCTGCCGGATACTTCCCGTTATACTGGTCAATCAGGTATGAGATGGCCTGAAACGTGTAAAAGGAAATTCCAAGCGGCAGAAGAAGACCGGAAAAGGCAGGGATCAGTGCAGTGAAATATTTCAGCCATGCGAGAATGCCGAAGTTCAGAAGGAGAACGCAGACAAGGATGACTCGCTTTTCAGAAGCATTTTTCTTCTTCGCCGTCTTGCGCTCTGCAGAAGAGGAAAAGCCGGCTTTCTTCTGCTTCTGATATGCTGCATCCCGGCGGGACAGAAGAAGTCCGCCGCCCCAGACCGTGAAGGCTGTGGTCAGCATAAGAAGAATGGCTTCCCTGCCGGAGAAGAGATAAAAGCCAAGGCTTGCGGCAAGAAGAAGGATCCACTGAAAACGGCCTGCTGCGCGGGAAATCCGCGGCAGCAGGAAATAAGCAGCCAGCAGTATTGAAATAAACAGAAAGTATTGTAGTGAGAACAGTTCCATAATAGTGGTATTCTACCATAGGAAGTACCATAAAAGCCCGGAATGTTTTCCGTCTTTTGCGGGAAACATTCCGGGCTTGCAAATGCACGCTTCGGGGGTTAACAAGGAGGGGGAACCGAAAGCGGCGCTTTTTGCAGGGGGAGGGACTGCAGCAGGGCTACAGTCCGGTTATGAAAAGAAAAAGTTTTGTTGGCTGTCAGATGCTTGCTTCATCTGACATTATTTATGTTAAAACAGGTCTGTGAACAAAATGTGTGCAGAATGTGGGCATTCTGTGAGAAATACGTAAAGGAATTTGAAAATGGAATGGATTCAATGTGACGAAGGCCGGATCGATGAGCTGGCAGACTTTTATGACAGAGTAGTGACCTATCTGGAGACTCATATCAACTATCCGAAGTGGAGTCATGCGTATCCCTGCAGAGAGAGCGTGGAGGCGGCGATTCATCGGGGGGATCAGTATGCCTGTCTGGAGGACGGGAGGATTGTTGGTGCTGCAGTGATGAATGATAACCCGGGCGGCGCCTATGAGAAGGGTGACTGGTCCTGTGATCTGCAGGAAGGTGAGTATCTGATCATTCATTCGCTTGCGGCAGATCCGGAGCGGCAGGGCTGCGGAATCGGAGATTTTATGGTGAAGTGTGCGCTGTCTTTTGCAAAAGCAAATGGGTATAAGGCGATCCGGCTGGACGTGGTTCCGGGGAATACACCGGCGCAGAGGCTGTACAGACACAATGGATTCACGTATGCCGGCACAAGAGATCTTGAGCGCGGAATGGAATACATTCCGGAGTTTGAGCTGTATGAGAAGAATATGACAGAATGACCGGTTCTTTGGTAAAATTATCCTATATGGGCAGGAAATCAGCCCGGACCTGAGCAATTGACGATGGAGGGTTTAAATTTCGAATCAGTCAAAGTCTGACTGCGTGGAGGAAATGGTGAATCAATCGGTGAAGGACAACTACATACATAACATTCTGGAGCTTCTGGAGCGGTCGGCGGAGCGTTTTCCGGACCGGCCGGCGTTCGGAGATCCCGAAAAGGACATCACGTTCCGGGAGCTGGTACGGAAGGCAAGGGCAGCAGGAGAGCTTCTTGCTGCGGATGTTCCGTCTGAAAGCCCTGTGGCGTTCTATCTGGAGAAGTCTGTGGATGCAGTGACTGCAATGTTCGGCGCTGTCTATGCAGGGGGCTTCTACAGCTTTATTGATGTGCGGCAGCCTGCAGCAAGGGCGCAGAAGGTGCTTGATGTACTGGAGCCTGCGGTCCTGATTACGGATGAAGAGAATGCGGAAAAGGCAGAGGAGCTTTCCTTCGGGGGGCGAAGAATCCTTTTGAAGGATCTTCTGGAGCAGGCAGGAAAGATTCTTTCCGGGCAGAAAGAGCCGCTTCCTCCGCTTTCCCCTGTGCTTGCGCGCATCCGAAGCGTCATGACGGATACAGCACCGCTTTATGTGAATTTCACAAGCGGCTCCACCGGGACACCGAAGGGAGTTGCGGTCTGTCACAGGAGTGTGATTGAGTTCATCGCGCATTTTGCACCGCTCTTTCAGGTGACGGAAGAAGACATCTTCGGCAATCAGGCTCCGTTTGATTTTGATGTGTCGGTAAAGGATATTTACAGCGGACTGTACACCGGAGCGAAGGTGCAGATCATTCCGAGGGAGTATTTCAGCAATCCGACGCAGCTGATGGACTATCTGTGTGAGAAGAAAACAACGATTCTCATCTGGGCGGTCAGCGCAATGTGTTTTGTTTCCATTATGAATGCATTGGACTACCGCATACCGGAAACGGTGCGGTCGGTCGGCTTTTCCGGCGAGGTGATGCCCATCAAGCAGCTGAATGTCTGGAAGAAATATCTGCCGGATGCCATGTATGTCAATCTGTATGGTCCGACGGAGATCACCTGCAACTGTACCTACTATGTTCTGGATCCGGGGAAGGAATATGGACTGGAGGAGGTTATTCCGGCAGGCACAGCCTTTGAAAATGAGAAGGTGTTCCTTCTGGATGAGGAAAACCAGGAGGTGGATCCGTCTGATTTATCGGGTGAGGGTGAGATCTGCGTGGGCGGAACCTGCGTTGCTCTTGGCTACTATCGGGATCCGGAACGGACTGCGGCGGCGTTTGTCCAGAATCCGCTGAATGATCGTTATCCGGAGCGGATTTACCGGACGGGTGACATCGGGCGTTACGATGCGGACGGAAATCTTGTTTATGTTTCCCGCAAGGATTTCCAGATCAAGCATCTGGGGCACCGCATTGAGCTTGGTGAAGTAGAGGCGGATACCATGGCAAGGGACGGCGTTTCCCGTGCCTGCTGCATCTATGACGCGAAGAAGAAACGGCTGATCCTGTTTTACACCGGAGAACGTGATAAAAAGGATCTGGAAAAGGAGCTGAGAGAAATTCTGCCTCCCTTTATGGTTCCGAACAAGACCATCCGGCTGGAGGAGATGCCTCTCAACAAGAATGGAAAGATCGACCGACATGCGCTGGAAGCAATTTATCAGAAGCCTTCCGGAAAGTGATGATGAGAATGATGAATGACGAAGCATTGATCCATATTGTACGGCAATACGGGACACCGACGTATGTGTTTGATACGGAGGCCCTGAAGAACCGTGTCCGGAAAATTTCTGAAATGGTCGGAGAGCAGGTGAAGCTTTGCTATTCGATTAAGGCAAATCCGTTTCTGATTCCTGCGATGCTGGAGGTGGTTTCACATCTGGAGGTCTGCAGCCCCGGAGAACTGGAAATCTGCGAGGCACTTCAGGTCCCGATGGAGAGCGTGGTTTATTCGGGCGTCAACAAGGAGCCCTCGGATGTGAGGCAGGCCGTAGAGGACGGCGTTGGAATCTGTACGGCAGAATCACTCCGCCACGTGATGCTTCTTCAGAATGCCGCGAAGGCCGAAGGGAAAAAGGTCCCGGTACTTCTGCGTCTGAATTCCGGTGCACAGTTCGGGATGTCGAGAGAGGATCTTCTGTCTGTGATCCGGAACCGTGACAGGTATCCGGATCTGACCATCGAGGGTGTTCATTATTTCGCCGGAACGCAGAGGAAGAACAAGGGACTTCATCAGCAGAAGGAAGAGCTGCAGATGCTGAAGGAGCTTTTCCGGGAGATAAAGGAAACGGAGGGCTTTGTTCTTCATAAGCTGGAATATGGGCCGGGACTTCCGGTTCCTCTTTTTGAGGGAGCGGACTTCTCGGATACGCTTGCTCCGATGAGAGAGCTGGCACCTGTTCTGCAGGAGGTCTCGCAGTGGGCGGAGCTTACGGTGGAGGCCGGCCGCTTTTTCGCCACCGAGTGCGGATACTATGTGACAAAGGTCGTTGACAGCAAGCGCGTGGAGAATAAGAAATACTGCATTGTGGACGGCGGGATCAACCATGTGAATTATCTGGGACAGATCATGGGAATGAAGCTTCCGGTGATCCGGCATTTCCGCGGAAACGGAGATCCGGATGCAGAGATGTCCGGCGTGAGCTACAGAGCTGTCTGTGACGGGGAGAAGAGCAGTCAGGAGCCAAGGGAGGACTGGGCCATCTGCGGGAGCCTTTGCACCACAAACGATGATCTTGTCCGCTCCAGAACGATGGAAGAGCCTTTGCCGGGAGATCTGCTGGTCTTTGAGAATATCGGTGCTTATTCGGTGACAGAGGGAATCTATCTGTTCCTCAGTAGAAAAATGCCCCGGATTGTGTTATATAATGGTATTTCGGATATTCGTCTGGCACGTGATTTTGTCGATACCAGCCGGTTGAATACCATTCAGCTTGGATAACGTTCCCGGAATCGCCTTCGAACCTGTGCGGCGAGGGAAAATTCCGGTTGGAGGTGCTGCGGGTTTCCGGCAGCAGGAAAGGATGACGAAGAGATGGAAGAACTCATTGAACTTTTGCAGGACATTAAGGATGACGTGGATTTTGAGAACTGCACGACGCTGATTGATGATGGAATTCTGGATTCCTTTGATATTCTGCAGATCATCAGTGCGCTGAATGATGAATATGACATTTCAATCCCTGCAGGAGAGATCGTGCCGAAGAACTTCAACAGTGCAAAGGCACTGTACGAGATGGTACAGAGACTTCAGGAAGCATAATCGGACAGGATACCAGAATACGAGGACAGCATATTATGAAGGAATTGTCAAAGACCTATGATCCGCAGTCCATTGAGGACAGGATTTACGAGAACTGGGAAGAGAAGAAGTATTTTCATGCGGAGGTGGATCATTCGAAGCTTCCGTTTACGATTGTGATCCCGCCGCCGAACATTACCGGTCAGCTCCATATGGGACATGCGCTGGATGAGACGATGCAGGACATCATCATCCGCTTTAAGAGAATGCAGGGCTACAATGCACTGTGGCAGCCCGGGACCGACCATGCCTCCATTGCAACCGAGGTAAAGGTCATCAATGAGCTGAAGAAGAAGGGTATCACCAAGGCAGATCTTGGCCGTGAGGGTTTTCTTGAGAAGTGCTGGGAGTGGCGCGAAGAGTATGGTCACCGCATTGTGAAGCAGCTGAAGAAGCTGGGATCTTCCTGCGACTGGGATCGTGAGCGCTTCACCATGGACGAGGGCTGCAACAAGGCCGTGACCGAGACCTTCGTAAAGATGCATGAGAAGGGATGGATTTACAAGGGTAACCGTATGGTGAACTGGTGCCCGGTATGCCAGACCTCTATTTCGGATGCCGAAGTGGAATACAAGGAGCAGCAGAGCCATTTCTGGCACATCAAGTATCCGCTGATTGAGGAGGATGGAAGCGTCAGCACAACGCAGTTCCTGGAATTTGCGACCACCCGTCCGGAGACGATGCTCGGAGATACTGCCGTTGCAGTCAATCCGGAGGATCCCCGTTACAAGAACCTGATCGGAAGAGAGGTCATGCTTCCGATTATGAACCGTCCGATTCCGATTGTTGCAGATGAGCACGCCGATCCTGAGGAAGGAACCGGCGTGGTTAAGATTACGCCCGCACATGACCCGAATGACTTTGAGGTCGGGAAGCGTCACAACCTTCCGGTGATCAACATCCTGAACGACGATGCGACCATCAATGAGAACGGCGGCAAGTATCAGGGAATGGACCGGTATGCGGCAAGAGATGCCATCGTGAAGGAGCTCGATGAGATGGGCCTTCTTGTCGGCATCGAGGATCTGACGCATAACGTCGGAACCCACGACCGCTGCGGCACCACGGTAGAGCCGATGGTGAAGGAGCAGTGGTTTGTGAAGATGGACGAGCTGATCAAGCCCGCCGTCAAGGCCGTGGAGGACGGTGAAATCCAGCTTATTCCCAAGAGCATGGAGAAGACCTACTTCAACTGGACGAACAACATCAAGGACTGGTGCATTTCCCGGCAGCTCTGGTGGGGACACCGGATTCCGGCATGGTACTGCGATGACTGCGGTGAGACGATTGTGGCAAGGGAAGCACCGGAGAAATGCCCGAAGTGCGGCAGCACACATCTGAAGCAGGATCCGGATACGCTGGACACCTGGTTTTCCTCTGCACTGTGGCCGTTTGAAACGCTTGGATGGCCGGAGCAGACGGAGGATCTGAAGTATTTCTATCCGACGGATGTGCTGGTAACCGGCTATGACATTATTTTCTTCTGGGTTATCCGGATGATTTTCTCCGGTTATGAGCAGATGGGAGAGAAGCCGTTCAAGACCGTACTCTTCCACGGACTCGTCCGCGACTCACAGGGACGCAAGATGTCGAAGTCTCTCGGCAACGGCATTGATCCTCTTGAGATCATCGACAAATACGGTGCGGATGCACTGCGTCTCACCCTGATTACAGGAAATGCGCCCGGCAACGACATGCGCTTCTATATTGAGCGCGTGGAGAACAGCCGGAACTTCGCCAATAAGGTATGGAATGCTTCCCGCTTCATCATGATGAACATGGAGGACGGGAAGGAGGCGGATGCTGCGGTCATGCCGCAGGGACTTCAGCCGGAGGATCAGTGGATTCTGTCCAAGTTCAACCATGTGGTATCGGATGTCACTGAGAACATGGAGAAGTTTGAGCTGGGCATCGCTGTCCAGAAGGTCTATGACTTTATCTGGGGCGAGTTCTGCGACTGGTACATCGAGATGGTGAAGCCGAGACTGTACCGCACCGATGATGCCGTAAGCAAGGAAGCAGCGCTTTGGACGCTTCAGACCGTTCTGATCGGAGGCTTGAAGCTTCTGCATCCGTTTATGCCTTTTATTACGGAGGAAATTTTCTCTACGATTCAGACGAAGGAGCCTTCCATCATGATCTCCTCGTGGCCGAAGCGCAGAGAGGACTTTGACTTCCCGGAGCAGGAGAAGGATATCGAAATGATCAAGGATGCGGTATCCGGAATCCGCAAGATGCGCAGCGACCGGAACGTGGCCCCTTCGAGAAAATCCAAGGTCTATGTCGTTTCCGACAGTGACAAGACTCTGGAGGTATTCCGCAAGGATCAGCTCTTCTTTGAGACGCTGGCATATGCGAATGAGATTGTTCTGCAGAAGGATCAGGCAGGTATTCCGGACGGAGCGGTATCGGTGATTGAGCCGTTTGCAACCTTCTTCGTTCCGATGCAGGATCTGATGGATATCGCTGCAGAGGTGGAGCGTCTTCAGAAGGAACTCGATCGTCTTGACGGCGAGCTGAAGCGCTCGGAGAAGATGCTCTCCAATGAGAGATTCCTTGCCAAGGCACCTCAGGCGAAGATTGACGAAGAGAAGGAGAAGCAGCAGAATTACCGCCTGCAGTATGAGTCGGTGAATGCGATGCTGCAGCAGATGAAGAATCTGTAACCGGAGGCGGAAGGAAAACCTGCAGCCGGCTGCAGAGGAAAGAGCTGCGAAGGTAGGTGACGTATGATCAATTTTGATGAAGAGATCAAGAAATTTCATCCGAGTCTTGAAATCAGCGATGTCGAGAATGCAATTTACAACCAGGATATGAAGGATATGGTTGACGTCATGCTGAAGATGACAAAGGACGGCGTATACGGGGCAGAGAGTTCTCCGGCACACAACATAAGGATGTAATCAATGTATTGCTTCAAATGCGGCTGCGAGCTCAATAAGACGGATCATTGTCCGAACTGCGGAGCGGATGTAGGCACTTATAAGAAAATTATATATACGTCCAATTATCTGTATAATGACGGGCTGCAGAAGGCACAGGTACGGGATCTTTCCGGTGCAATCCTGTCGCTGAAGAACAGTCTGTGGTTCAACAAGGATAACCTGGATGCCAGGAATCTTCTCGGTCTCATTTACTACGAGATCGGAGAGACGGTTGCGGCACTTTCGGAGTGGGTGATCTCCAAGAACATCAACGACGAGAGACTTCACCGCAAGCAGAATCTCGGGGCGGAGTATCTGGCACAGGTTCAGGCAAGCAAACAGACGATGGAGAATCTTGACAGCTCCATCGAGAGATATAATCACGCTCTGGAATGCTGCTATACCGATAATCTGGACGTTGCGGTTCTGCAGCTGAAGAAGGTGCTGTCGGTGAATCCGCGCTATCTGCGCGCAAGACAGCTCCTTGCGCTGCTTTATATTGAGAACAAGCAGTACAAGCGGGCTGACAAAGAGCTGCAGCGCTGCCTTCTTCTGGATGTGAACAACACGACCACCCTTCGTTACCGGAAGGAGGTCTTTTCGAAACTTCAGCCGGAGGGTGCCTCGCAGGCGGGTGCACAGAATGCGATGCACAAGGCCAATGTCCGGACGGTTAAGACGGCCACTACCGGTGCGGATGCGCAGGCGGCCCGCGGCAGGAATGGAAAGCCGAAGAAACCGAAGGTTGGCAGTGTCATCAAATACACGGCAGATAATGAGACCATTATTCAGCCGGTTAACGCAAGAAATCCGGGCGTAGACGGCTTTGGCATTCCTTCCTGGATTTACGGCGGGGTGATCGGGCTTCTTGTGGGCGCTGCCATGGTAGCGTTTGTCATCATGCCCACCAGAATCCAGTCCATACGAACGGATGCACAGAAGCAGATCCGGGAGATTTCCTCCCAGTCGGACGGCAAGGATTCTCAGATCACCGATCTGCAGAGTCAGGTGGAGCAGCTGAATGCGGATTTGAAGGATCTGCAGGAGGAGCAGGAGAAGAAGACGGCCTCCGGGGGAGAGAACAAGACGGATGTGCTGATGGAGAGTGCAGCGCTCTACGTGGAGGATTCGGTGAAGGTTGCAGATGCAGCCAAGGCCCTGGCGAAGATCGACCCGGAGACGGCAACGGAGGGAATGTCCGATGCCTATACAAAGCTGTACAACGATCTGTATCCGCTCCTTCGCGCTGAGATTCTGCAGACCTTTGCGGATTCCGGAATTACGGCGTATGAGGCGTCCACTCCGGATTATGCGGCGGCGGCAGAGGATCTGGAGACTGCGAATAAGTTTGAGAAGCAGGACCAGACCGGACAGACCTGGGCGAAGCGTCAGTACTATCTGGCAAACTCCTATTATCAGCTGTATCTGGCGGCGAAGGACGGTTCGTCTGATGACAACAATACCTCTGCGGAGGAATATGTGACCAAGGCAAAGGCTGTGATTGCAAATCTGGCGGCGAAGGATGCGTCATCGGAGTATACGACCAAAGCAAATGCACTGCTCGCACAGCTTCCTGAGGTGACGGCAGGAAGTGCCGCAGCATCCGGGGAAGCGGCAGGCACCGGTACATCAGCAGGAGCAGCGGGGAGTACAGGCGCAGCGAATGCAAACGGCACATCAGCAGGAGCAGCGGGAAGTACAGGCGCAGTGAATGCAAACGGTGCCGGCGGCGCACAGGAATAGGAAAAACATAACAGCAGATGTAACAAGTAGGCGCACCGCTTGTACGGTGCGCTTTGTTGCACCCTGCAGGTGTACTGCACATAGAGTATGCACAGAGGCATGTAGAATGAAACGGGAAATGGAATTCAAGATGGAACGTCCGGGACTTTTGCAGGAGGGACAGAAGGTGACGGTCACGGAAGGACTGCTTCCCAGCAACTATTACTATACGATTGATCCTTCTCTTGCAATGAGCGGGAATATCCCTTTTACGAAACGGCTGAAGGCCAGAGAAGGCATTGTGAAAACGATAGAAGAGAATGAGCGTGGCTTTTATGTCATCGCTGAATTTGAAGAGGATTGAGGAATCATCAGCATATGGAAGAAAATAGGACGACAGCCGGGAAAATGCCGCTTCGGAATGCGGTCTGCTGCTTCCTGGGAGCACTAATCTGGGGAACCGCCTTTGTGGCACAGAGAATCGGCAGCGATGAGATTCCGGCTTCTGCCTTTGTCGGGATCCGCTTCCTGATGGGCTTTGTGGTGCTGCTGCCTCTTGTCATTGCAAGAGAGCGGATGCGCAGGCGCAGAATTGCGCAGGGCGACCGGACGGTGGAGCCGGTTGATCACAGACAGTCTGTGATCGGAGGAATGGTCTGTGGTGTGGTGCTTATGGCAGCCTCCTGGCTTCAGCAGGCGGCAATTCCGCATGTATCGGTCGGGAAAGCAGGGTTTCTGACGGCGCTGTACATCATCATGGTTCCGATTCTTTCTTTTCTTTTCACACGGAGAAGCAAGGCAAAGGTCTGGGTTTCGGCAGCCATTTCCGCAGTCGGACTGTACTTTCTGTGTATGAAGCCGAATGAGAGCTTTGGAATCGGGACCTGGGAGCTGATATTGATTGGCGGCGCTCTTATGTTCTCTCTGCAGATTATGAGCATTGACCATTTCGTCGTTCGGACCGATGGGGTAGAATTATCGTGTATGCAGTTTCTTACAACCGGCGTGCTCGGCTCTGTCATTGCGCTGGCACGGGGAGAGATGTCGCTGGCCGGTGTGTCCACGACGGGAATTCTTGCTCTGCTGTATGCGGGTATTTTCTCCAGCGGAATTGCATATACGCTGCAGATTGTCGGACAGAAGGGAGCGGATCCTGCTATTGCGTCTCTGATTATGTCGCTGGAATCCGTCATCAGTGCGGTTTCTGCCTTTCTGATTCTTCATCAGACGATGTCAGGGAGAGAGCTTTTTGGCTGCGTGCTGATGGCTTCTGCAATTGTACTGGTACAGATGCCTGAGCTTCATCCGGGAAGAAAACGGGCAGAGGCAGGGGAAACCGGAGAAACAGGAAAGACCAAGGATGGAACGCAAAACGCTTAAAGAGAAGAACAAGAACTGCCGGAAAGGGAGAATCTCAGGAAGGAAGACGCTGCTTCTTTTATGCCTTCTGCCCTGCCTTCTCTTTGGCTGTGCAAAGGCTCCGGGAATCAATACGGAGGGTGAGGAATCGCAGGGAGACAAGCTTCTGGAAGCAGGCTCCTATCAGGAGGCTGCCGATCTGTATCAGCAGAAGATCGATGGCGGAGAGGGAAGCGAAGAGAATTACCGGCGTCTTGGGATTGCCTGGATGGGACTTGGAGATTACAACAAGGCCGCAGCTGCCTTTGAGACAGCGCTTTCCGAGGCTGGCATTGTTCCGGGGGATACGGAATACGACATCAATTATTACCTGGGCTCCTGCTACGACAAGCTCGGAGATTACGAGGCTGCGCTGAAGGTTTACGATGCCATCGTGACGCTGCGTCCGAAGGATGCCGATGCCATTGAGCTTCGCGGCGCGGTGAAAATGCAGATGGGCGACACGGATGGGATGCAGGAGGATTTCTCCAAATCAATTGCGCTGGAGCCATCCAATTATGATCGTCTGCTTTCTGTTTATTCGGCGATGTCGCAGAATGGATACGATACCGAGGGAAAGGTATACCTGCAGAATGCCCTTGATAAGTATTCTGACAGCATGAGCAGTTATGACCGGGGCCGGATTGCCTATTATGTCGGAGACTATGAAACGGCAAGAACCAATCTGGAGCAGATGCAGAGCAATACAGATGAAAAGGTCGTCCTGATGCTGGGCAGAACCTATGAGGCACTGGGAGATTTCAATTACGCGACCAATGTATATAAAACCTTTCTTTCCTCAGACTCGACGCATCCGGAGGTATATAATCAGCTGGGCCTCTGCTGTATGAAGATGGAGGCTTACGATGCTGCCCTGGAGGCGTTTCAGAACGGGAAGAAGCTTGGCGCAGCGGAGTGCCTGCAGAGCCTTTCCTTTAATGAAATCGTGGCGTACGAGCACCTGGGTAATTTTGAACAGGCCAAGGCTCTGATGGATACCTATCTGGCGTCTTATCCGGGAGATGAGAAGGCAAAGAGAGAGCAAGTTTTTTTAAGTACAAGATAACAGGTTGCGCAGGCTGTGAGCCATGCGTTATACTGCAACCGAATATCCGCGGTCCATGCATGACCGCAGCAAGGAAGGAAGCTATGATTTCAAAACTGATCGAAGAAATCCGTAAGAAGAATGCACCGGTGGTTGTCGGACTGGATCCGCAGATGAGCTTTATTCCGGAGCAGCTGTTAAAGGATGCTGCCCGCCATGTGGAGGATGCGACCTATGACGAGGATCTTGGCACCGCGGCAGAGGCGGTCTGGCGCTTCAACAAGGAGATTGTGGATGCGGTTGCAGACCTGGTTCCTGCGGTGAAGCCGCAGATTGCGATGTATGAGCAGTTCGGAATTCCGGGGATGATCGCATACTGGAAGACGGTTCGCTACTGTCAGGAAAAGGGGCTGATTGTGATCGGTGACGTGAAGCGCGGAGACATCGGATCGACCTCGGAGGCATATGCGAGAGCTCACCTTGGAAGAGTTGAGATCGGCGGACACAGAATCCGTGCGTTTTATGAGGATTTTGCAACCGTAAATCCTTATCTTGGAACAGATGGAATCAAACCGTTTGTGGATATCTGCAATCAGGAGGACAAGGGCATCTTTGTTCTGGTAAAGACCTCCAATCCCTCCAGCGGAGAGTTTCAGGACATTAAGACCGAGGACGGCCGTCATATGTACGAGGTGGTCGGAGAAAAGGTCCGTGAGTGGGGCGAGCAGTCGATGGACGGCGCGTACAGCAATGTGGGAGCAGTGGTCGGAGCAACCTATCCGGAGCAGGCGAAGGTGCTTCGTGAGCTGATGCCGCATACCTTTATCCTGGCACCCGGGTACGGAGCACAGGGAGCAACGGCAAAGGATCTGTCCGGCTTCTTTGACAAGGACGGAAACGGCGCAATTGTCAATTCCTCCAGAGGAATCATTGCGGCCTATAAGAAGGAGAAGTATGCCCGCTTCGGCGAGGATGGCTTTGCGGATGCGGCAAGAGCGGCAACGATTGATATGATCGAGGATCTTCGCACGGCACTTGGTTAAGAGCAGCGGTCAGACTGCGGAAGGAAGGATATCCATGGAACAGTACAAACAGGATTTCATTGATTTTATGCTGGATTCCCGTGTCCTTAAATTCGGGGATTTTACCTTAAAGAGCGGACGCAAGTCTCCGTTCTTCATGAATGCAGGTGCTTATCAGAACGGCGGACAGCTGATCCGTCTTGGTGAGTATTATGCAAGAGCCATTCATGATACGTATGGTCTGGATTTTGACATTCTGTTCGGACCTGCCTATAAGGGCATTCCGCTTGCAGTGGCCACGGTGATGGCCATCAGTAAGATATACGGCGTGAACATCCGTTACTGCGCAAACCGTAAGGAGGTCAAGGATCACGGGGACACCGGAATCCTTCTCGGAAGTAAGCTCCGCGATGGAGACCGCGTGGTGATCATTGAGGACGTTACCACCTCCGGAGCATCGATGGCGGAGACGGTTCCGATTCTTCGCGCACAGGCAGATGTGGAGATTCTCGGACTGATGGTTTCTCTGAATCGTATGGAGGTCGGTCTGGAGGGGAAGGTTTCCGCACTGGATGAGATTAAGGAGAAATACGGCTTCCCTGCAGGAGCAATCGTAACCATGCAGGATGTCATGGATTATCTTGGAACGCCGAGGGAAGGCGAGACCGAGGCATTTCTGAACGATGACATGAAGGAAGCGCTCCGCAAATACTACGAGGAATATGGGGTACATTAATTGAGAAAGCCTCATGGACATTTATTCAGCAGCCGGGAGCAGTCGGTCAACGCCCTTCTGTCAGTGATACTGGGAGGGATTTCACTGCTCTCCTGCAGCATCATGGTCTATCTGACATATAAGAACGGCGGTCAGGCGCAGCTGCGCTATGGCGGCGTCGTTTTTATATGTCTTTTTTTCTCTCTGGCAGGCATGATTCTGGCAATTTTGTCCCGAAGGGAGCCGGAGAAATTTTATCTGACTTCCTATCTTGGCATGCTGTTAAACGGGCTGGTTCTGGCCTTTGGCTTTGTGGTGATGTATTTGGGAGCATGAGTAATGAGTGAATTATTTGAACTGGATGAAGCACGCATCCGGGAGCTTGCGGCGGAGGAAAAATGCCCGGTTTCCGCGAGGACAGATGACTTCTTTGACAGCGCGCTGCAGCTTCTTGTGCTTTTTCTGGATGAGTATCATTGGGTTCTGGATGGACGGGCGGAGGAAGCAGAGCTTTCCATTCTTCAGGAGCATAACCGTGCGTTGTATGCGGATATTCTGCCGGAGCATTATGGAGAGAGCTTTGCAAATCCTGCGTACTGCGCCCTGAAATTCGGAACGGAGTATGGACGATATGCGGCGGCGTTTGTGTATGAGCTTCGCAGCATGATTCCGTTTCTGTATGAAGAAAATGAGGAAGAAATACGGATCCGTCTGGAGCTGTTTCTGGAGGTGTACACAGCTTTTTCCGTGGAGGAGGAGCAGTATCGGACCTGTAAGGAGAGCGACGGAAACCCGGAGGAGGAAGGAATGACAGGAATTCCTCCGCTGAAGAGTCTTCGGAGCATCCTGCACAGCTATGTGCAGGATTATCTGGAGCAGGAGCTTTCTCTTGAGGTGGAGCACAAGCTCGTCGGAGAAAATGCGGACTACCATGACCTGCTTCTTGATATCCTTAAAGGCAGTGACCTTTCGGATCCGCGCTACCTGTACCGCACGGGCGAGTATATTACCGACAACGAGCTTCGCACCTGGCAGCACCTGCAGGAGCTGTCGGAGGATGAGATCGGCCGGATGGCAGATACCTGGACAGAGGGTTATCGGATTGGTTTCATCACAGGCGGAAAGGATCTGGACTCCAAAAAAAGAGTGGGACTCATCTGGCATCTTGGCTTTGAACGGATGATTCTGCGCTCCCTTCACAATTTCGAAGCGATGGACAAGACCTGTATCTGCTACCGGGAGACGCAGAGCCTGTTCGGTCTGCACGAAGCAGAGCGCACAGGCTGCTGCGGGGCGGATGCCAATCCGCAGTATCGATACGATCATCGGGAGGATCTGGCGCTTCTTCTGGATGATGATCTCGCGGGAAGAAGAGTGGAAGCACTTGCCGCAGCATACCGCACCTGGAAGGAGGAAACGGTTCTTTATGCCGGGCCTGCGGTGATGGAGGTGTTCGGCGAGGCGCCGTTTGCCCCGGTCAGCGGAGATGCCAAGACCTCCTTTGACAAGGGCCAGCAGAAGCTGATTTCACGCTTCCGCCAGGTTGCAAGCCGCTATTATAACGATGCGGTGATCGGGAAGAACCGAAGCTTTACCATTATTTCGTTCCCACTTCCCTCGATTGAGAAGGGAAATCCAAGGGGAGCAGCCTACGAGGATATTTTCGATGCGGTCCTGAGGATTAATACGCTGGACTATGAAACGTATCAGCGGATTCAGAGCATTCTGATTGCGGCGCTGGACCGGGCGGACCGGCTTCATGTGACCGGGCGGTGCGGCAATCCGACGGATCTTACCGTGAATTTGTGGAAGCTGAACGATCCTTCCCGGGAAACCATTTTTGAAAACTGCGTGGCAGATGTTAACATTCCCGTGGGAGAGGTGTTCACCTCGCCGGTTCTGAAGGGAACGGAGGGCGTTCTTGCAGTTTCCGGGGTTTATCTGGAAGGGCTGTTTTTCAAAAATCTGTCCCTGACCTTTGCGGACGGCTGTGTCTGCGACTATTCCTGTGATAATTTCGCAGGGGAGGAGAACGGGCCGGAAAAGGGACGTGCTTATATCGAAGAGAATATCCTGTTTCACCACAAAACTCTTCCCATGGGAGAGTGCGCGATCGGAACGAATACAACTGCCTACGCAGAAGGAATCCGCTATGGCATCACGGACCGGCTTCCGATTCTGATTGCGGAGAAGACAGGGCCTCACTTTGCGGTAGGAGATACCTGCTACAGCGATGAGGAGGAGAATGAGAGCTTCAACCCGGACGGAAAGCGGATTGTTGCGAAGGAGAATGACTTCTCAAGACTTCGGGACACCGAGCCGGAAAAGGCGTATTTTGGCTGCCACACGGATATTACCATTCCGTTTGCGGAGCTTGGAGGGATCGAAGCGATTCATAAAGACGGCACATCGGAAATGATTCTGGAGAATGGTCGATTTGTTCTTCCCGGGACAGAGGAGCTGAACGCTCCCCTGGATTCCCTGAAGGAGAACTGAAAGAGATTGCTGAATGGAGGTGCATATGGCAACAGTAGGTATCGTAATGGGGTCGGATTCCGACATGAGCGTAATGAGCAAGGCAGCGGAGGTGCTGGATCAGTTCGGCATCAGCTATGAGATGCACATCATCTCGGCACACCGTGAGCCCGATGTTTTCTTCGAATGGGCGAAGGGTGCCGAGGAGCGCGGCATCAAGGTCATTATTGCAGGAGCAGGAATGGCAGCTCATCTTCCGGGAATGTGCGCTGCGCTTTTCCCGATGCCGGTCATCGGAATTCCGATGCATACGACGTCTCTCGGCGGAAGAGATTCTCTCTACAGCATTGTGCAGATGCCGAGCGGCATTCCGGTTGCGACGGTAGCAATCGGCGGCGGCAAGAATGCGGGCATTCTCGCTGCAAAGATTCTGGCAGTTTCGGATGAAGCGCTGCTTGCGAAGCTGAAGGACTTCACGGCGTCCATGGAGGCAGAGGTAAAGGCGAAGGACGAGAAGCTGCAGGAGACCGGTTACAAGGGATATGCAAAATAACTCATCGGTATTGTTATAAACAGGGATAACCAAAGGAGGAGCATTCATGGCACTTGATTACAAATCATCCGGCGTAGACGTTGAGGCAGGCTACAAATCGGTAGAACTTATGAAGCAGTATGTGAAAACCACCATGCGTCCGGAGGTACTGGGAGGACTCGGCGGATTTTCCGGTGCATTTGATCTTTCACAGATCAGCAAGATGAAGAATCCGGTTCTGCTCTCCGGAACCGATGGAGTCGGAACCAAGCAGAAGCTGGCATTTCTGATGGATCGTCATGATACCGTAGGAATTGACTGCGTTGCCATGTGCGTCAATGACGTTGCGTGTGCAGGCGGAGATCCTCTGTTTTTCCTGGATTATATTGCATGCGGAAAGAACATTCCGGAGAAAATTGCGACTATCGTAAAGGGCGTTGCAGAGGGCTGCGTACAGGCTGACAGCGCGCTTCTTGGCGGTGAGACGGCAGAGCATCCCGGGATTATGCCGGATGAGGAATATGATCTTGCAGGCTTCTCCGTAGGCGTTGTGGAGAAGGAGGAAATGATCACCGGACAGGACATCAAGGCTGGCGATATGCTGATCGGCATTGCGTCCAGCGGTGTTCATTCCAACGGCTTTTCTCTGGTCCGGAAGGTGTTCGATATCGAGAGCAGAGAGGTTCTGGAGAAGACCTATGAAGAGCTTGGCGGCGCAAGACTTGGCGACGTTCTTCTGACACCGACAAGAATTTACGTTCATGCGATGAAGGCAATCCGCGAGGCAGGTGTCCGGGTTAAGGGCTGCAGCCACGTGACAGGCGGCGGTTTTTATGAGAACATTCCGCGCATGCTTCCGGACGGAACGGTGGCCCGGATTCAGAAGAACAGCTATCCGATCCCGGCGATTTTCCCGCTGATGCAGAAGGTTGGCGAAATTGACGAGCATGTTATGTACAACACCTTCAACATGGGAATCGGTCTGTGCCTTGCCATTGATCCGAAGGATAAGGATAAGGTGATTGCGGCTGCGGAGTCTGCAGGCGATCATGCCTATGTGATCGGTGAGATTGTTGCGGCAGAGGATGCTGCGCATGTGGATGCAGGCGGCAATACGAAGGCAGAGAGCAGAAAGGGCGTTGAGTTATGCTGAAGCTGACGGTTCTCGTTTCAGGCGGCGGCACAAACCTGCAGGCAATCATTGACCGGATTGCGGATGGAAGCATTCACGGAGCAGAGATTGTCCGTGTGATTTCCAACAACCCGGGCGTGTATGCGCTCGAGCGGGCGGAGAAGGCAGGGATCCCTTCCCAGGTCCTTTCTCCGAAGGCTTTCGCATCCAGAGAGGAATTTAACGATGCGCTTCTTGCGGCACTTCAGGCTTCCGGAGCGGATCTTGTTGTTCTTGCGGGGTGCCTTGTGGCGATTCCGCCGCAGGTGGTAAAGGCGTATCCGAATCGGATCATCAACATTCATCCTGCACTGATTCCGTCCTTCTGCGGAAAGGGCTTTTACGGGCTGCATGTGCACGAGAAGGTTCTTGAGCGCGGCGTTAAGGTGACAGGCGCGACGGTTCATTTTGTGGACGAGGATCTGGACCACGGGAAGATTCTCCTGCAGAAGGCGGTGGAGATTCCGGACGGAATCACACCGGAGGAGCTGCAGCAGAAGGTGATGAAGGAAGCGGAGTGGATCATTCTTCCGAAGGCAATTGATATGATTGCAGATGGACAGATTCCGATTGGAGAGTAAGGAAGAGAAAATGCTGCAGGAAGGCTGCGGCAGCGGAGGCTGATTATGAAGGTACTTTTGATTGGAGGAGGCGGACGCGAGCATGCGATTGCGGCGTCCATCATGAAATCAAAGCGGGTCGAGAAGCTCTACTGTGCACCGGGAAATGCCGGAATTGCGAGAATTGCGGAGTGTGCACCGATCGGTGTCATGGAGTTTGACCGCCTGATTGCATTTGCAAAGGAGAAGGAGATTGATCTTGCGGTATGCAGCCAGGACGATCCTCTGTGCGCCGGAATTGTTGATGCGTTTGAAGCGGCGGGCCTTAAGATCTTCGGGACCAGGAAAAATGCGGCCATCATTGAAGGCAGCAAGGCATTTTCCAAGGACCTTATGAAAAAATACGGAATTCCCACGGCGGCGTATGAGACCTTTACGGATCCGGATGCTGCCATCTCGTATCTGGAGACGGCAAAGCTTCCGATTGTCCTGAAGGCAGACGGTCTTGCTCTCGGAAAGGGGGTTCTGATCTGCAATACGCTGGAGGAAGCGAAGGAAGGCGTGCGCACGATCATGCTGGATAAGAAGTTTGGCTCTGCCGGCAATGAGCTTGTCATCGAGGAATTCATGACCGGGCGTGAGGTGTCCGCACTGGCCTTTGTGGACGGGAAGAACTATCGTCTCATGAGCTCCTCGCAGGATCATAAGAGAATCGGAGATGGAGACACCGGTCTGAATACCGGCGGAATGGGAACGTTTTCCCCCAGCCCGTTCTTTACCAAAGATGTGGAGGACATCTGCAGGAAGACCATTTTCCAGCCGACCGTGGATGCAATGCGGGAGGAAGGAAGAGAATTCAAGGGCGTCCTTTATTTCGGTCTGATGCTGACGGCGGATGGTCCGAAGGTTGTCGAGTACAACACGCGCTTTGGCGATCCGGAGACACAGGTGGTTCTGCCCAGAATGGAAACCGATATTATCGATGTCTTTGAAGCCTGCATGAACGGGACACTGGATCAGATCGATCTGAAATTCTCGGACAATGCGGCAGTCTGCGTTGTTCTGGCAAGCGGCGGCTATCCGTCCTCCTATGAGAAGGGGAAGGTTATCACGGGGCTTGAGAACTTCGATGACAGGGACGATCTGTTCTGCTTCCATGCGGGAACAAAGTTTGATGAGAACGGCGAGACCGTAACAAGCGGCGGACGCGTTCTTGGCGTGACAGCATTAGCGGGAACCCTGAAGGAAGCAAGGGCAAAAGCCTACGAAGCCGTGAAGCTGGTATCCTTTGACAAGGCGTACTATCGGCATGACATCGGCAAGGCCATTGACCAGGCCTGAAGAAAAGGGTGCTTTTTCAGAAAAAATGTGATAATCTACATCTATCTGTGTAATGTTGCAAGTCACATATTTCTAACCGTATGTTGCCGCAGAAGCGGCAGGGAAGGTAATCATGAAATCAAAACTGAATCGAATCAGAACGATTGCCGCAGCGGCAGCTCTGTCTGCAGCAGTATCGTTCGCAACGCCTGCCTTTGGACTTGTTTCTCTGGCAGCAACCGGTACGGTAACCGGCAGTGACATCAACGTACGGAGCGAAGCAAGCTCCTCCTCCAGCCAGGTCGGCACCGTAACAACAGGGGATACGGTAACCGTTGGAGAGACGGCAACCGACGATTCCGGAGCAACCTGGTATCAGGTGACATTAAGCAATGGAACGACAGGCTACGTCCGCGGCGATTTCCTGACGGTATCCGAGGATGAGACTTCTTCGGAGGAAGCATCTACGGAAGAAACCGAGGCGTCTACCGAAGCAACCACTGAAGCTACGGATGAGGCTGCAGCGAATGCCACGCAGGCAGCAGAGCAGGATACCGGCGGATATCAGGTGGTGCTTGCTCCCGATGAGAATGGGGAGGACACCTATTATCTGTATGACAACAATGCCGGCCAGAGAATGAAGATTTCGGACATCGGCAAGCTTCAGGATGATGTTACCGCTGCCAATAAGGAGGCGGCTTCGGTCAAGGCGAAGTACAGAATCTTCCTCGTAGCTCTTGCCGCAGCGGCAGCGATTCTTGCTGTCATCTGCATTGTTCTGGTGCTGAAGCTTAAGGATGCACTGGCAAACGGACGCAGAGAGCGCGACCTGACGATGGAGCGCAGAGATCAGAGAAGAAACAACAGCAGAGCGGACAGCGTGGAGTCCCTTCGTGCAAGAGAACGCGGCAACGGCACAGCTCCGAGAGGAGGAAGGGGGCGCGATGATGCCTATGCTTCCGGTGCAAGAAGACTGGATCGCGGTGAGGATCCCAGAGATCCGAGAGCGTCCCGTCCGGCAGCAAGACCGGTTCGTCCTTCCGGAGATGACGGATACGGAGTAAGACCTGCAGCCCGTCCGGCAGCTCCTGCAAGAGACGGCGAGGACAGAACGGTCAGACCGGCAGCGCGTCCGGTATCCCGTCCGGCGGCAAGACCGGAGGGCGGTGTGCGCACGGATCGTCCGGCACGTCCCGCGGAGGATTCTGCTGCAAGACGTCCGGCAGCTCCGGCAAGGAAGCAGCCTGCGAAGAACTTCGCAGATGATGACTTCGACTATGATTTCCTGAAGCTGGATGACAAGGACGAATAAGATTTTCGGAGAAAAGTCTTTGACGGACCTTTGATTCCATATTGACGAAATCACCACTGGTTGAATGTGAGCGCCATGTGTTATACAATGTATAGCACATGGCGCTTTTTTTGCTTATGCGCCTTTTATGGACAGGATTGTCTGCTGCGGCTCTTTGGCAGCGGATGGGAAAGGACGAGAGTATGCTGATTGAGATTGATTTCAGCAGCGATGAGGCAATTTATCAGCAGCTGTGCAACCAGATTATTATGGGAATTGCCACCCTGCAGTATACCGATGGACAGGTGCTGCCCTCGGTGCGGCAGCTTGCGGATGAGATTGGAATCAATATGCACACGGTGAACAAGGCCTACACGGTTCTGAAGCAGGAAGGTTTTGTCAAGGTGGACCGGAGAAGAGGTGCAGTGATATCCGTGGATTCGGATAAGCAAAGAGCACTGGAGGCGGTTCGCGGGAAGCTTCAGGAGGCAATTGCGGAGGCACTTTGCCGGGGACTTTCCAGAAAGGATCTTCATGAGCTTGTGGACCGGATTTTTGACGAGTATGAAGCCTGTGTGGCAGAGGCTGCGGCGGGAGCCGGATCCGGGGATGAAGAGCCGGAAGATGAGTAAATGACGGAAGAAAGAGAAAGGTTTGGAAGAGTATGAGCATTCCTTATACACAAAATGCCAGGGAGGTTCTCCGACTTGCCGAAGAGGCGGCAAAGGAGAACGGAAGCGGATATGTCGGAACGGAGCACCTGCTTCTTGGCATGATCCGGGAGCAGGCAGGAGTTGCCTCTCAGGTATTGAAGAACAACGGAATTACCGAAGAGAAGCTGAAGGATATGATTTCCTCGCTTCGTCTGGAGGAGGGAAAGACTGCAGTCATGGACCGGGACGGGTATACTCCCCGGCTGCGCGACATCCTGGATGGCGCCATGGAGCTTGCAGAAGAGCAATATCATGTGAAGGAGCTTGGAACGGAGTTCTTTCTTCTTGCAACCATTCTGGAGCGTCAGAACGTAGCACTGAAGCTGATGGAGGCTGCGGGAGCAAACGTTCCGAAGATTTATTTTGAAACGCTGGCGGCAATGGGGGTAAATCTGCAGGAGCACCGGCAGGATCTGACCGGCGATCTGCAGCAGGGACAGGACGGCGCTGCCGGCGGAAGAAATATGCTGGAGATGTACAGCCGCGATCTGACCGCCCAGGCGGAGAGCGGGGCCATGGATCCCGTGGTAGGACGCGAGACGGAAATGAAGCGGGTGATTCAGATTTTGTCCAGAAGGACAAAGAACAATCCCTGCCTGATCGGTGAGCCCGGCGTCGGCAAAACGGCCATCGTAGAAGGACTTGCACAGAAGATTGTCCGGGGAGAGGTTCCGGCCTCGGTGCAGGGAAAGCGCCTTCTTACGCTGGATCTGTCCGGCATGGTGGCAGGCTCCAAATACCGCGGCGAATTTGAGGAGCGTATTAAGGGCGTCATCGAAGAGGTCCGGAATGCGGGCGATGTCATTTTGTTTGTGGATGAGATGCACACGCTGATCGGGGCCGGCGGAGCAGAGGGCTCCATTGATGCCTCGAACATTCTGAAGCCCGCCCTTGCACGAGGCGAGATTCAGATGATCGGTGCGACGACCATCAATGAGTATCACAAGTATGTCGAGCGGGATGCCGCACTGGAGAGACGTTTCCAGCCGGTTCAGGTGGAGGAGCCCGATGAAGCGCAGACGCTGGAGATTCTGAAGGGAATCGTGCCGCGCTACGAGGAGCATCATCAGGTCCATGTGAGTAAGGAGGCCATGGAGGAGGCGGTTCGTCTGTCCCAGCGCTATATCAACGACCGCAACCTTCCGGATAAGGCCATTGATGTCATTGATGAAGCCTGCGCTGCGGTTCGCCTGAAGAATCCGGTGAAGAAGGAAAGTGACCCTCTGGCAGAACTTGAGAAGAAGCTTGCCGCAGAGGATGAGAAGCTTACAAAGGCCGTCGTCGACGGAAGGCTTCGCGCGGCAAGAGCATCCAGAAAGCGCTACGACCAGCTTCAGGAGCAGTTTGAGAAGCTGCTCCGGCAGCCGGCGGAGCAGGCAAAGGAGAAGGAGCTGCCGCTTGTGACGGCAGAGGACGTTGCGGGCGTGATTTCTGTCTGGTCCAAGGTGCCGGTCAGCCAGCTCACCGAGAAAGAGAGCGAGCGGCTGCTTCGTCTTGAGGATACGCTGCACAAAAGGGTGATCGGACAGGAGGATGCGGTAAAAGCCGTGTCGAAGGCGATCCGCCGCGGACGTGTCGGCCTGCAGGATCCGAACCGTCCCATCGGCTCGTTCCTGTTTCTCGGACCCACGGGCGTCGGCAAAACAGAGCTTGCCAAGGCTCTGGCGGCAGCTGTGTTCGGCGACGAGAAGAATATGATCCGCGTGGACATGTCGGAATATATGGAGCAGTATGCGGTTTCGAAGATGATCGGCTCTGCACCCGGCTATGTCGGCTATGACGAGGGCGGTCAGCTCACCGACAAGGTGCGGAAGAACCCGTATTCCGTGGTGCTCTTTGATGAGATTGAGAAGGCAAATCCTGATGTCTTCAACATTCTCCTGCAGATTCTGGACGAGGGGCATCTGACGGATTCCAAGGGAAGACAGGTGAATTTCCGCAATACGATTATCATCATGACCTCGAACGTGGGCGCCAGAAATATTGTGGATTCCCGCAGCATCGGCTTCTCCCAGAAGCCTACCAAAGAGCAGGAATATGAGAAAATGCAGGCGGGAGTCATGGCAGAGGTGCGCAAGATGTTTCGCCCGGAATTCATCAACCGTATTGATGGCATTGAGGTCTTCCATGCACTGACGCATGAGGAGCTTCTGCGGATTACCACGCTGCTGTGCAATGATCTGGCACGGCGTGCAAAGGAGCAGCTCGGACTTACGCTTCGCATTGCTCCGTCACTGAAGGAGCACCTTGTCGATCAGTATGCGGATCCGAAGATGGGAGCAAGACCTCTTCGCCGTGCACTCCAGAGCGTTGTGGAGGATGAGCTGTCCACGCGGCTTCTTGCAGAGGAATTCGCAAAGGGTGATTCGGTCACCATCGGTTGCCGGAACGGCAAGGTGACGTTTGAAAAGACAAGGACAAGAGCTGCCCGCGGCAGTCAGAAGGATAGGAAGCATGCCGAATAAAAAGAAAACAACGGCGTTTTACTGCAGTGAATGCGGCTATGAATCTGCAAAATGGGTGGGGCAGTGCCCCGCCTGTCATGCATGGAATACGATGGTTGAGGCTCCGGTACGGGTGATCCCGTCCGCAGCCTCTTCGTTTCGGCAGGGAAGGGCCGGGAAGCCGGGGCTCCTTCCGGAGGCAAGACCGGTATCCCTTTCGGAAATTCACGACGAGGGAGAGGTACGCTGGTCGACCGGATACGGCGAGCTGGACAGAGTGCTTGGAGGCGGCATTGTCAAAGGCTCCATGCTCCTTGTGGGCGGCGATCCCGGCATCGGAAAATCGACACTTCTTCTGCAGGTAACCAGAAATCTTGCAGAGAGCGGGCGCAGAGTGATTTATGTCAGCGGAGAGGAATCGCTTCATCAGATCAAGCTCCGCGCGGGAAGGATCGGAAAGGTCGGGGAGCAGCTGAAATTTTACTGCGAGACAGATCTGGACCGGATTACGGAGGTCCTTCTGGAGGAGAAGCCGGAGCTGGTTGTCATCGACTCCATTCAGACGATGAACAATTCTTCCGTGGACGCGGCTCCCGGGAGCATTTCCCAGATTCGTGAGACGACGGGGGTTCTGCTCCGACTTGCAAAGCAGATGGGAATCACCTTCTTCATCATCGGACATGTGACCAAGGAGGGAACGGTTGCGGGCCCCAGAGTTCTGGAGCACATGGTCGACACGGTGCTGTATTTCGAAGGAGACCGGTATGCGTCCTACCGGATCATCCGCGGAGTCAAGAACCGTTTCGGCTCCACCAATGAGATCGGGATCTTTGAAATGCGGCGGGAAGGTCTGTGCGAGGTGGAAAATCCGTCGGAATATATGCTCTCCGGAAGACCGGAAAATGCCTGCGGGTCGGTGGTCTCCTGCAGTATGGACGGAACAAGAGCGATGCTGACAGAGGTTCAGGCACTTGTCTGCAAGACAAGCTTCGGCTTTCCGAAGCGGCAGGCGACCGGAACGGATTATAACCGTGTGAGCCTTCTGATGGCGGTTCTCGAGAAACGCCTGGGGATTCCTCTTTCGGAATACGATGCGTATGTCAATCTGGCGGGCGGAATCCGGCAGACAGAGCCGGCACTGGATCTTGGCATTGCGCTGGCAATTCTCTCCAGCTACCGCGGGCTTCCTGCAGGGGACAAGACGGTGGCCTTTGGGGAGATCGGCCTTTCCGGCGAGGTGCGCATGGTGACGATGGCAGATATACGGGTGCAGGAGGCGGCAAAGCTTGGCTTTGAGACCGTGATCCTTCCTGCAAGCAATGTGAAGGGGCTGAAGGCCCCTGCAGGGATCCGCATTGTGGGAATACGGAGCCTGCAGGAGGCGGTTCGTCAGCTGTCAGAGTGACAGGGGAATCAGGCGAAGGCTTACATCGATGGAAGAATGGTCTGCAGCGGGGAAAGAGGCCTGCGAATTGTGACGGATCTGAAGGGCAATCTGATCCGGAAGGATCGTCTGGATGAAGTAAGATAAGGAAAGACTGGAAAACCAGAACTGTTGGCGGAATCCGCCATGCAGTTCTGGTTTTCTTTTGGACAGTTCATACTTAGTGACTGCTCAATTCTACGCATTTAGAGCGGCACTATGGCGGGGATAGGATAAAACACTCATATACCCCGCCGACTATGCGGGAAAAACCTTGAAATATAGGGCTTTTTAAGGCCCTAAATGCGTAGGTTGGTGCTTTGTTGCGATATGCTCCACGGTTACGGTGTATTGTTCATATTCTGTTTTCGGGAATCTTTATGAAATCTTCAAAATTGCCCGGTATGCTATCCGTAAA
>ENA-OUOY01000266-OUOY01000266.1-human-gut-metagenome-genome-assembly--contig:-NODE-266-length-40746-cov-10.639576_pt1 | contig 40746 bp, 12 predicted proteins | sample MGYA00237937_ERZ548767 | MGnify/ENA primary metagenome ERZ548767 (study PRJEB26490, sample SAMN05356887) | human gut metagenome | biome: terrestrial biome; feature: human-associated habitat; material... | reverse complement strand
CAGGCTGCTGTAGAGGAATAATAAGATAAGCCCTCGTAACTAACGAGTTAGGCGGTAAGTCTCTGATAATAAAGAGGCTTGCCGCCTAAATTGTTTTTGGTAGGTCTGCACGTTCTGCACACTAATCATGCAGAATTTGTAGGGCAAACTTACAAAAAATGGCACAATGAACCGGGCGGACACTTACAAGAACTTACAAACAAATTTTGAAAGATAGATTATGGCAACATTCAAACCAGTAGTAAGAACTCCACGCAAGGATGGTTTCTATAAAGTCTATATCCGCGTGGTTCACAAAATAAAGCCCGGCTATATCAGCACGGACAAGTTGGTAACTAAACAGCATGTTGACAAGGATGGCAACATTACAGACCCTTTCGTGAACGAGTATTGCGCAAGGCGCATATTGAGGTTTACGGAACTGCTTAACAGGGTGGACTGCACAAGGTGGACGGTCAGGCAGATCATCGAGTATGTGACGAAAGAGGACGAGGACTTGTGCTTCTCTGACTATGCTGCAATTCACATAGACCGTATGATTGACAACGGACAGGTGCGGAACGCCAGGAACTACAAACTGGCGTTGCAGCACATGGAGAGGTTTGCAGGTACCAACAGGCTTATGTTCGGCCAGCTGACATCGACATTCGTAAACCGATGGATAGCTACGTTGGAGCAGACACACAGGGCAAAGGAGATGTACCCTGTGTGCATAAGGCAAGTGTTCAGAGCTGCCATCAAGGAATACAACGACTACGACAACGGCATCATCCGTATCAGGACGAACCCATGGGGCAAGGTGAAGATACCACAGGCGGACCGCTCGACTAAAATTGCCATCAGCCCGGAGGAATGCCGACTGTTCTTTGCTGCACCATTGCCGGAAACGAAGTTCATTGACCCGGTTCCAGAGATTGGGCGTGACGTGGCGAAGATGATACTTTGCCTTGCAGGTATCAACACGGTTGACCTGTTCGAAATGCCAAGAGACGGCTACCACAACGGAATATTGTGCTACAACCGGGCGAAGACAAAGAAGGTACGCACGGATGATGCGTATATCGAAATGCGAGTGGAGCCGGTTATCCAGCCATTGGTGGAGAAGTATAAATCGCACGATCCAAACGGCAAGTACTTCTTCAACTTCCATGAAAGGTTTTGTGACAGTGACTCTTTCTGTGCTTGTGTGAACAAAGGCATAAAGATGGTTTGTGAGAGTATGGGCATACCGAAAGCGAAGCAATACAAAGCGTACACGTTTCGTCACACATGGGGAACAGTGGCGCAGAACGACTGCAGAGCATCTATTGACGAGGTCGCATTTGCCATGAACCACTCTCATGGGCGCACCATCACACGAGGTTATATCAAGTTAGACTTTACACCGGCGTGGGAACTCAATGCGAAAGTGATAGATTTTATCTTCTTCAGCACACGCAGGAGCAAGCAAGGAATGGCGCGAGACATTGATGAACGGAAGGACGCTTTGTTCCGCATAGCACCGAAGTACATGATTTATGCCCGGGCCTACTTCCGTGGTGAGGTGTTGGCCGAGGTGAGCGACATCGGTTTCAGCAACATTGACGAGATAATATCACGGCTGGCGGCGAAGCTACCGGACAGCATCCCGGACAGATGTGCAGTTCAATTCAGAATTAAAAACGTTGACACGGAACGTGAGGCGGTGTATGAACGCACCAAAGGCAAGGGCTTTTAATTTGTGTCCGGCTTTGCAATTGCAAGGTCGGGCTTTTTCATTTTGTATTTGCTCAACAATAAAAAAAAGAACTTCAAAATCGAAGTCTTTTTGTCGTCGTTGTTGTCGTATTATACGACGTTAGGAGTATAATATATATCTATATTCCTTTATCCTTTATGTTTATATAACATTCGTTATATCTATACGCGCGCGCGAGGAAAACCCCATAGGGGATATTATTTGTGTCGAGTTTTCTTCTTTTGAAAAACCCCTTAGGGGTTTCTAAAATAACCCCATAGGGGTTTTTATTCGTTGCAACCGCTTGAATATCAATGGGTAACAGCTATTTAAGTTTTTCGCTTTTTGTCGTCGTTCATTATGGTTTAAGCATGTTTATTACAATTCGTTTCAGTAGAGTTTTCTGTTTTAAGTCGTTGATTACGTGGAAATTTATGTAGTTGTTGAGGGGTTTATTTGCTGTTGATTTTCATGCAGTTTCAAAAACGGGTAAGGGGTTTTATAAATAACCCCATAGGGGTTTTTGTTTTGCGTTTTTAATAACCCCTTAGGGGTTTCTGAAATAACCCCATAGGGGTTTTTGTTGAAGAGTTTGGAAATAAAAAACGACCCATCCTCACGGACAGGTCGAAGCCTAAAAAACTATGAGTAAACAAAATGAGTCGGTCTAAAAGTAGATGAAATAGAGACTGGCTTAATCGTCCTCGTCGTCATCATCTTCTTCTTCCTCGCCACAAAGGACGCGCAGTTTGTCTTCGATTGTGCGTACGCTGACGTGTGCGTTCATGTCAACGTCAATAGCCTTCATCTTTGGTGTGTGGAACTCCAGCAAGCGCAGCTCGGCGTTCACGCGATCGTCGGGCGCAAGCATCATCATGTCGCAGTCGAAGTCTGACATTGTGCGCTTCTTGCCGTCGTCGCCAACCATTTCCTTGGGTTCGAAGTATGCCAAGGAATGTGTTTTGATGAACCCTTTTATCGGGTTCTCCTTGTTTGGTGTGCCCTTTTTCCGGCCACCAGTCTTCATTCCCTTCATATTGATTATGTTTTGTGTTGCGCCGTTGGCGCAAAAGTTAAAAGTACTGGGCAAAGATACATTACTAATTTAGCGCACGAATTATAACTTTTGAAACATAAAACGATATGGGACTAATTGGTAGCATAGCAGGAGGCGCACTCGGAGCAGCCGGCAGCATCTTTGGCGGCATCAGCGCAAGCAAGGCGATGAGACGAGTGAAGAAGAACCTCCAAGCGCAGAAAGAGGCCAACCAGAACTGGTATGACCGTCGTTACAATGAAGACGCAACGCAGAGGGCGGACGCTCAGCGCATACTTACCCAGACAGAGGAGAGCATCAGGAACCGCAACAGACAGGCGGCAGGTGCCCAAGCCGTGATGGGCGGTACTGACGAGAGCACAGCAGCAGCCAAAGCCGCGAACGCACAAGCATTGGCCGATGCAACGTCGCAGATAGCTGTCAATGCGGAGAACCGCAAAGACCAGATTGAGCAGACCTATCAGCAGCGCGACTCGCAGATCAACGAAGCGTTGAACAATTTGGAGATTAACAAGGCACAAGCCATCAGTCAAGCCGTGCAGGGCGTAGCCAAAGCAGGTGCAGGGATTGCTGGAGCCTTCTAAAAACATTCGACATGAGTAATTGGACAGAAGAACAGCAGGAACAGTACGAGCAGGGCAATGATGGTGGATATACACCACCTAAAGGTTCGCTTGACTGGGCCGAGCAGCCTGTACAGCCAGAACCGGCACCGAAAGGGACGGAGGCATGGACTGAGCAGAACAGCGGAGGCAATGCGCCGGAGCCGTCGGAGTCAAAGGAACCACCAAAGACAGATGTGGCACCACCTGCCGACAAGCCAGCCGGTGTGTCGCCACACAACGACACGATGGGCTACGATCAGCAGATAGCAGCCTTGCAGGAAGCCGCTAACCGCGTGAAGCCGGAAACCGAGGAGGAACGCAAGAAGAGAGAACGCAGGGAGAAGTCAGCGAAGATTGTGTCAGCCGTCAGCGATGGTCTGCAAGCGTTGAGCAATCTTTTCTTCACTACTCGCGGTGCTCCTAACATGTATGACCACAAGGAGGCAAGCCAGCTCACGCCATTGCAGGAGAAACTGGAGAAGTTGAAAGCTGAACGACAAGCCAACGCGGACAAATACCTCCAGTATTCACTCAAAATCGGTGACGCACAGAATGAGCGTGCCAAGACCTTGCGAGAAATGGAAGCGCAGCAGGAACGTTCTAAACTGGCGAGGGAGAAAGCACAGCGTGAGCAAGAAGAGCACGGATGGCTTGCGGCATTGCAGCCCGACAAGCAGCGTGAGCAAGCTGGTAAGGCTACTAAAGCCGAACAGGAGGCTGTTACCGCCAAGGCAGAAGCGGACAATGCTCCTGACCTCTATAAGGAAAAGGTAAACACGGAGAGAAACCGAGGCAAGGCAGCGGCGGCATCGGCCGAAGCAAGCCATGCTTCAGCTGCAGACCATTACGCTTCAGCAAATGAGCACAAAACCAATGCCCGGGGACGTTTCCAGTGGTGGGACGAGAACGGAAACATGCATTATGCCAAGACCGAAAACGAAGCTATTACCAAGGCTCGCCAGCATGGAACACTTGACAGCGTGACTGTGAACACTACGGACAGCACGGACAGTGATGTGGTGCGTCATGGAAAAGTTACGGGCGAGAAGAAGAACACTAAGAAGACAACATCAAAGAAGGTGTTCTACCCCGGAATTAGGAAGAAACCTGCGGCAGCGAAGCCACAGGCGAAACCAGCTGCAAAGCCGAGTGGTGGCAAGCAAGGCGGCAATTGGGCTTCAGGACTGACAATATAACGCAAAACAGAAATCATTATGCCATTAGACAATAGTAAACTCAAAAAAGTGTATGCTACTCTGCAACAGGGTGGCTATAAGCAGGACTATAACACTTTCTTGAAAGGGTTCACGGGTAATGACCATTACGAGAACCGCAAGAAGGTGTATGACTTGCTGTCTGCGAATGGAGCGCAGATTGGCAACTCTTATGAGGACTTTATGAAGAAGATGCAGGTGGCACCGACACCCAAGAAGCCTACCACACCAACGGCTCCTGCAAAGCCAACTCCAGCAAAACCCAAGGAAACGCCTCTCACCGAGGCTGACCGCCAGAAGATGCTGGCCAATGTAGGCAGCATGATGGCCGAGACAAATGCCTCGATCCAGCGTACGAAGAACCGCATGGACTATGCAAGAGCCAACGCTGGGCTGAGAGTGCCGCGCGTCACCATTGGAGATAAGAACAGTGGTGTGCGCTTGGGACAAAATACCAAGGTCGTAGCCAAGAAACCACAGTACAACCCCAAGTCGGGCAAGATGGAGCAGACCTATATCACGGAAAGTGGCAACGAATACACAGACCGTGGTATGGCTGATTTGGAGCAGAATGCCACTGACGCATACAAGGACAGCATGACCATTGGCGGCCAGTTGCGTGATGCTTATGCTGAGCGCGACAGATTGGACGAGGCCATGAAAAAGCGCATGAAGGAGATTGATGAACGCCCTAACCAGCGTTTCAACGACTTCATGCGTGAGTCGGCAGCAGCCATGACACCCGGTGCAGGTCCAGCTGGTGAGCTGGAGGCTCGTATGTCGAAATATGACAACGATGACGAGTACCTGCAACTCATGGCCGCAGCTCGAAAGAACCATCAGACCATCCAGTTGCTGGAGGACAAGAAGAACAACCAGATGAACAGTTTCTGGCATTCGCTCGGCACAACGGCACTGAACGGCTACACCTTTACTGATGGTATGAGTGAGATGCGTGACGCAACCGCCCTGACGCGTGCCTCTAAGCATATTGACAGTATCAACAGAAAACGTGCGGCAGGTAAGCCTCTGACAAGAGAAGAGCAGACAGCCGAGGCCGTGCTGAAGAACTTTGCCACGGACAATGCCGTGCAGGGTATGTATGGCGGAGATTATGGCGCATGGGCAAGGGCTGGTGGCATGACTGCAAATTCACTTGACTTCATGAAAGACCTTATGCTCAATCCCGGTGCTGGCAGCATGGCTAAGGGCATCATGCGAGGAACAGCAAAGGGAATGGCCAAAGGTTTAGCCAAAGTGACAGGCAGGGAAGCTGCCCAGTTGTGGAAGAACAACGTGGTGCGCAGGACGCTGAAAGCGACAGGTGTGCTGATAGGTGCCCATACGGCCGGTGCATACGTCAGCAATACAACTGGCATAGGCAGAACAGCCGCCACGACGGGTACACTGGCTTCGGGAAAGGTCGGTGTGGACGACAATGGCAATTATACGGTAGAGAACGCTATGGGACTACTCCCTGCCTTTGCTGAAGCAGAGCGTCAGCAAGCACGCGAGAACGGCTCGGAGATGTTCGGTGAGTTCATTCCCGGTGTCGGTGGCATGGTGAAGAAAGGCTTGGAGAAGATAGGGCTGAGCAAGTTGTCGGGTGCGATGACAAACATCGGCAACAAGGAATGGTACAAGCAGTATAGTAGATTGCTTGAGTCTGGCGGTTATAATGGTTTGCCCGGTGAGGCTTTGGAGGAATACGAGGGGTCGCTTTTTGATGCGCTTACTGGCCATGCCGGGGACGCATGGGACGACATGACGAACTTGCAGAACCATGTGGACATCTGGCTGGGGTGTGCTACCATGGGCGCACTGCTTGGCTCTGTACCGATGATGATGCAGGGTCATCACACGGCACAGTACTACCGCTACAAGCACAACACGGACAAAGCCGACAACCTCGCCTCGTTCCGAATGACCGCAGAACGCTGGGCACCTCTGCGCGACAAGATTGACAACACAGACAACAGCAAGATGGCGGATGTAGTGACAGGCATCATCAACAATCCCGACCTCCATCCCGAAGAAAAGAAAGCGGCATTGAACTATGTGCGCAATCTGACGATGATGAGAGGCTACAACATTGCGCAGGTGAACAATGCCAGTGACGATGAGGAGCAGCGTCCCGAGGTGCAGAGCGTGAATGACAGCTACTCGAAGGGATACGAGACCACGGAGCCACAGGCCATGAATGATGCGAAGAACCTACTTGACATGAAGCGTGAGCAGGTGGCGAAGGAGCATGGCATTGAGAATGTGGACGAGGTGGACGCTCTTATTGGCGATGATCCTCTACGCTACATTGAGGAGCAGAAGCAGTTGGGCAATACGGACAAGCTCCAGTCTGTCATTGATTATGCTAACGCGAAGTCGGCATACGACGGCATGGTACAGCGCGTGCAGGACGATATTGACAGCCGTATTGAGGAAAGCAATGCGACCGTAAACAGCCGTGTGAACCGCCATGACGGAATGATACACCCTGCATCATTGAAGTTGCAGAACGAGGACGGAACGGACAAGAAAGTCTATATCGTCAGCGGCAATGTGGTGATGTTCAATGACGGAAAGGGCGTTGATAAGGAAAAATCGGACAGCACGATTGTTGTCCGTGATGTTGAGACAGGCGAGATGAAAGTCATTCCGCCAGACATTATCCACGGTTTGGACGCAGCCATAGACCCCGAAGAGGAGAAAGCGAGAGCAAGGGAAGCAATCATTGAGGAGATGTCACAGACCGCAGCAAACAACGTGGACGGTGTGGTGTCTTTCAATGAAGGTGACACCTATACGTTGACTGACGAGAATGGTGAACAGACACAAGTGACGCTTGTTGCCAACGAGCAGGGAATCGTTGACAATGGGGACGGAACTGTCAACGTGACTGTTGACGGTCAGCATGTTGTGCCCATGAGTATGGAGGGCATACAGAGTGGTGTGGATGCCACAAATATGGCTCGTACCATGCAGACTGAGCAGGAGCGTCAAGTCAATGGTGCAAGCGTACCAAATTCGGATGAAAATGTACAGAATGATGGCGAAAGTGTACAAAAAACGGCCGAGGGTGTACAATATGGCGTGAATGACACCTTTACACTCCTTGACGGTGATGGTTCAAGCGTTCATGGCGAGGTGCAGAATATCAGCGATGACGGTGTAGAGATACGCACAGACGAGCCGTTAAACGGAAAGCGTGTGCAGATTATCCCTGCCGAGGAGTTTGAGAACATGGTCGAGAGCATTAATGATGCGGATGGTAATCCGGTATGGATGAGAGAATATGCCGAAGATGCGGATGCGACCGAGGAGGCTTCAGATAAATCCGCACCGCAAGACAATGATGTTGTTGCTCCTGCCTCTCCGACAACGGAAGAACTCGTACAGATGGCGCGTGGAGGCAATGAGCTTGCCCAGCACCAACTTGAAGCGCAGGGCGTGCGGTGGGAAGAACCTGCCGGACCGCAGCAGGCCGCTCTCTCCCGTGTACCCATCAACGAGGAAACCGGTGAACCTATGTTTGAGAAGGCAGACCGCGAGACAGCCCTTGACGCTCTCAACGAGGTTACCGGAGGCAATGATGAAAATACTACTGCCATCGTGAGAGCGCAAGTAGAACAGGCGACTAAGGCACTTGAAGCGTTGAAGAAGAAGGAACCCACAAAGAAAGCTCCTTCTCTGAAAGGTTCACCAATGGCAATGGTAAAGGCGCAGCAGGAAGCAGAGGCCAACTACAATACTGCCATGGAAGAGTATAACGCCCAAGTAGCCGCAGCCGAAGAGAACTTGAACGCATGGTCGCGCATCAACTCCCTTATGAATGACAGAAAGCGTGCTATTCGTGAGCAGCAGGAGGCTGAGCGCAAGGCTCGCGAGGAAAAGCTACACGCCGAAGCCGTTGCACGTCTGGAGGAAGACAAGCGCATTGCCGCTGAGAAAGCAGCCGAGCAAGAGGCAGTCGGCACTCATGCCGTGAACCCGAAGATTAAGGCAAAGTGGGACGGATCAACGAAGGTTGAGGGCAATCCTAATGCTATCACCCTCGCAGACGGTTCTACTATCCGTGGCCACTACGTTCTCACTGAGGCAGGAGCAGCCACAGCCAGCCATGATGTGAACAATGCCTACGAGCCTACTGAAGGTTTCCCGGTTGATGAGAACGGTGAGAGCGTGAATGACCGCGACTACAAGCGTGACAGAGACGCGCAGCGCATTGTAAGGGATATGGCAGACAACTACGACAGCAGAGCTTTGCAGACACCGGTCATTGTCAGCAAGGATGGCGTTGTGCTTTCGGGTAACAACCGCACCATGTCTGGTGAGATTGCAGCAAAGAACGGCACAGACAAGGCGTATGTGGACCACTTGCGCGAGTTTGGAGCCATGTTCGGTTTCACTCCCGAGCAGATAGACGGTATGCAGCATCCGCGTGTAGTCTTCGTTCCAGACGAGGAATTGCCATACGATGCCAGTACGTTTGCACGCTTCAACGCAGAACAGCAGAAGAAGCAGAGCAAGCCGGAGCATGCCGTGAAACTTGGCAAAATTGTTCCTGACAATGTGTTCACAAGCATCACCAATGACATCAGCCGCTTTGACCGCATGTCTGATTACTATGCCGACGACAAGTCCGTGGCTTCCGCCATCAGTCAGTTGTTGGATGCAGGAGTTATTAACGAAATGCAGTTGCCGGAGCTTCGCACTGGCAATGCTTTGTCGGCAGCAGGTAAGGAACTTATCGAGAACACACTTATAGGCAAGGTCTTCCAGACTTCGCCCGATGCCGTGCGTCAGATTATCAGCACACCGACACTTCGGCAGTCTGTTGTTATGGGCTTGAACGAGATTGCCAACAACCGCACCCTCGCTAAGAGTGGCTATGACCTTAGCAAGGAATTGGCAGCAGCCGTTGACCTTGTGAGTCGTGCCAAGTCTGACTCGCCCGAGATCTATAAGGAAGGTATGCCGGTATCTCCTTACGGCAGACAGAAAGGGCTGTTTGACGACGAATACGGAGACAGTCGTGTAACCGATGGCGTTACGTTGCTCCTTGCCGACCTGCTGAACAGCGGAAAGCCGAGCGACTTGCGCAAGGTTCTCTCTACATACAATAACGAAGCTGCATCACCTGCTGCAGGTCAGATAGACATGTTTAGCGGTGACGTGACCTCTAAGGAAGAAATTCTCAAAAACGTAATCGAATATTTCAGAAATGCTACACCAAAAGAACAACAAGCCCTCATCGACGCAGCCGTTGCAGAACGCAAACGGAGAGCAGAAGCCGCAGAGCCAGCTGGAGGAGACGAGGCAAGCGAACAAGCTACGGTTGTTGCTGAGAGCGATGCAGAGCCTCAACAGCCAGTCGTAGCCAGTGAAGAACCAGCTAAGGGTAACGAACCCGATGCCGACGCATTGGCGAAGGAAGCCGAAGAAAAACTGAGCGAGCGCATCACCGACACAGAAGACGAGTGGACGGAACCAAGCGAATATGGAGAAATCTACAAGCACCGTATGTTCGTTGATGGCAAGGAAGTTATCAAGGTTGACGCTCCTGACAAGAGCAAGAATTATCCCGGAACCTATTATGAGATTGACGGCAAGCAGTTTGGCGACCTCTACGAAGTAGCCAACTATATTGACGGCAATGAGCAGCCGTTGTCTGCCAAGATTGAAGCAGCCTCAGCCGAAGTGAACACCGACCCCACCGAGGCACAGAAGGAAGTCGGCAACTATAAGAAGGGGCATGTGCAAGTTGGTACGTTCGACATCACCATTGAGCAGCCGCAGGGCAGCGTGCGTAAGGGCACTGATGCTGACGGCAAGCAGTGGGAAAGCAAGATGAACAACACTTACGGCTACATTCGTGGCGCAGTGGGTGTTGACGGAGACCACATTGACGTGTTCCTCTCCAATGATATTGACGGTTGGAACGGGCGCAAGGTGTTCGTCGTTGACCAGTACAACCCCGACGGCAGCTTTGACGAGCACAAGGTTATGCTTGGCTTCAATGATCAAGACGATGCTAAGGGCGACTACCTTGCCAATTACGAGCAGGGCTGGGAGAATGGCCGCAGAATTGACATTACCGGCGTGAACCTCGAAGACTTCGAGAAGTGGATAGAGTCGAGCAAGCGTAAGACTAAGCCATTTGGCGAGTATTCATCGGTGAAGAAGGACGTTGTGGAAATCAATGCACCGGAAGCTGGCTATTCCATCACTCCTTCAACCTACACCAACAAAAAGGGCAAGACGAGCAATGTTTCTCTCCTTACCTTTGACCATGACTTGACAGCCGACCAAGAGCGTGCCGTCAAGGAGTTTGCCAAGGAACGGACAGGTGAGGGACGCTTTGCCCCTGCACGCGGTTGGAAGGATCGTGAGAGCGGTGGCTGGATGTTCCGTAGTGAAGAGGACGCACGCAAGGCCGCTGAAATGGTTGGTAATGAGGAAGCTGTTGCAGACAACCAGCCAATGACAGCGCAGGAACTTCGCGATGCCGTGGAGCCGAAGAAGCCAACGACAAGTAAGAAGACCGCAAGCAAGAAACCTGCAAACCGCGTAGAGAGCGTGCCAACAGAAGAACCAATAGAGCCGGAGAAGCCTAAGTATGAGGTCAGTGACGAGGAAATGAACGGATTGATGAATGACATTCGTGATATTCTCGGTATTGGTGACGACGAGGGCGATGCCGGGTTTAAGTTCCGTGATCCGGACGAACTGACTGCAGAGCAGCGTCAGAAGCTCATGTCAGTCGGTCAGCGTCTGGCCATGGCCATGGTTGAGCGTGGCAATGAGTCGTTTGGCAACTATGCCTCCATGATGGTTAAGGCATTGGGCGACAAGGTACGCCCTTGGTTAAAGGCTTTCTATGGAGGACTGGAGTATGTTCCCGGCTATGACAAATATGCCCTCACTCCATACGAAGAGGTGAAAGCCTTTGACGTGGAGAATTTCGACAAGCCTACCAAGGACATAATGGCACAAGCCAACATGATAGTTGAGGAAGGCAAGGCACAAGTGGCCGCAGAAAAAGCAAACAATGAATTAAAGGCAACAAGAAATGAGCAACGAAAAGAAACCGAAAAGCAGACAGCAGCAAATACAGATGCTGTTGCAGCAGAAGCAAAGTCTGTTGCAAGCGAAGCAACGGCTCTCGCAGAAACTTCAAGCGACGAGCAAGCCCTCACCGGAGCAGCAGAGCGAGTAGATGAAACCCTCGACAAGGTAAATGAGCAGCTTGCCCTGCTTGGCTACTATGAGGCTGACGAGGTGGAGAAGGACTACAACGAGGCATACGGCTACATGCGTAATGCCGAGAAGAAGGCCGTCAAGGATGCGGCCAACCTTGCAAGCCAGTTGATTTTTGATTTGAACCTTAACCACTATGAGGCTTCTCACTCAAAGCAGACGGATAAGAAAGGCAATCGTAAGAAAAAGCCACTTGCAGTTTCCAACATTTCCCCTATTGGAGGTGATGTGTCTATACACCTGCCATTAGAAGAAGGACGCGAGCTGTATCTGACAATAGGCGTTGAGCCAAGAGCAGCCAAGGGTGTAGAAGGCTTTGGAGGCAGCGACCTTGAAGTTACTCACATCATGTTCCGTGTTGACCATCCTGAAGGCACCGGCAATGACCGCTACGGTAGGAATGTCTTCGTTGACAGCAATGTTACGTATTCTGACCTTCTGAAGCAGGTGCAGCGTGAAGCCTACAAATATCTTATAGGTAGTGGCGTGACCAATGAAGGAGAGTATGCAGCAGGTGACAAGGTGCAGTATTCAACCGATGGTGGCCGCACATGGACTGATGCAGTTGTAGTGCAGCCTAACGATGAGGGCGGCATCCGCATTGACACCGGCCTTGCTCCTGTCATGTGGGTTAATGCTCACCCGGACCAGTTGCGTCATAAGCCGAGCGAGTCAGTCGAGCCGAAGCATGAAGCCGTTGGCGACTTCTACGAGGATGGTATTAACGAGGATGCAGTTGCGGCATTGCCAGAAGACACTGCCATACAGCTCCATGTTGTTGACATTCTCAATCCGGGCATGACTGACCATTCAATGAAGTCGAAGATCGAGAGCCTCAACACATTGCTTCCTAAGATTTCAGACAAGAAATTGTCGGAACTCGACAAGGAGTATGGCGACGACAAGGATATGGGCACCCATATCAAGGCAGAGGTGGCGAGACGTGCCAAGGATGGCGGCGTTCAGCCAACATCATCAGAGAAACCAGCAGACAAGCCAAAGCCTGCATCCAAGAAAAAAGCAACTAAGAAAGTTAAACCAGAGCAGCCTGTAGGTGATTTGTTTGCCGGGCTGTTTGATAATACATCAGACAATGGATTACAAGGAAATGATGAAGCGGTACGCACCGAAACAGTGCCAGCCGACAATAGTGGACAACAGCAAGGACTACGAGAAAGCCAAGGAAGCCCTCGCAAAACAGCTGCACAAGAAGGTGGAAGACCTGACGGAGGACGAGGAGGACAAAGCACTGGCAAAGATAGGGCTGTGTCCGCTGGACTTCATGGACTGACCCAGCCGAAGAATACACGCAACAACCATTCAGAGCGTGGCGCAGACCATGCCCCTACTTCGGTGAATGGCAGAATAGAGGCCAATATCAAGGCTATTGAGTTGGCGCATGAATTACTTGAGAGCGGTGAGACTGCCACTCCTGAGCAGATGAGTGTGCTTAGACAATTCAGTGGTTGGGGTGGTCTTGGAGCCGCTTTCAGCGACGGAGGCTATGACTGGAAACAGCGTGAGCGTAACAAGAAAATACGTGAGTTGCTTGGAGAAGAAGCCTACGAGCAAGCCGTTATGAGTGCTAACAGTGCCTACTACACCCCTGCATACGTTGTTGATACACTTTGGGACATTGCAAATCAGCTTGGTTTCAAGGGTGGCAACATCTTGGAGGGTTCTGCAGGTATTGGCAACATTTTGGGACAGATGCCTACAACGGTAAGCGAGCGCAGTAACATTCACGCCATTGAGATAGACGGCACATCTGGCGGCATTCTCTCATTGCTCTATCCCGATGCCAAGGTGGAGATACAAGGTTTTGAGCAGACACGCATACCTAATGGCAGTGTGGATCTGGCTATTACCAATGTACCTTTCGTTACCGGGTTGCGTGTGAAAGACACCACAGGCGACAGTGACCTTTCTAAGAAGTTCCACAATATCCACGACTTCTGTATAGCCAAGAATGTGCGTAAGTTGCATGAGGGTGGATTGGGTATCTTCATTTCTTCAAACGGCACACTCGATAACAGCAAGGCTTTGCGCGACTGGGTTGTGAACGAGGGAGGTTCGGACTTCATCGGAGCATTCCGCATGAATAACAAGACCTTTGGCGGTACAACCGTCACGTCGGACATCATCGTTATCCGCAAGCGAGTGAATGGTCAGAAGTCGGCACAAGCCATTGACGTGAGCAGCATCAGCGGTGAGCGCACGGCCGAATATGAAGAACCAGGCGCACGCAAGGCCAAACAACTCTCCATGGACTACAACAAGTATTTCATCGAGCACCCAGACCACATGGCCGGTGAAATGCGCTTTGCCTTTGAGGAAGGTGATACATTCAGACCTACGAGCAAGGGACTCTACCCGGTAAGCGGCAAAGACCAAGGCAAGATGCTGGTTGATTTCGTTAAATCGTTCACTGAAGAAGATAGCAGCAAAGCGACCACTACAGATCACCACGATGTTTCACTTGTGCTTGATGCGTCAGCGGACGGCAAGAAACTTGGTGAAATGTATATGAAAGACGGCCAGATTGTTTTGGCCAGCTTTGGCGGTTACTATCCTCTTGAAGTGAACGACAAGAAGATAAAGGGACACACCAAGCAGGAGTGTTTTACTGCTTATGCTGCCATCAAAAGTGCATTGGCCGAAGTTATGCAGTACCAGACAGAGAACGAGAGTGATGCAGGACTGAAACCATTGATTGCCAAACTCAACAAGGCATACGATACCTTTGTTAATACCTACGGCCATTTCAACAAAAACAACCAATTAGCATGGTTGCGCAATGATGTGGACTATCCTAATGTGTTCTCATTGGAGACATATAAGGAGCAAGGAGACGGCAAGGGAGGCGTTGTCAAGACCTACGATAAGGCTGATGTGATGAAAGGCCGTGTCGTGGAAAAGGAAAGCGAACCGCACCCGGAGAATGTTAAGGACGGTGTTGTTGTTAGTATGTTCAAGAACGGACGCATAGATGTTCCTTACATTGCAAGCCAGCTCGGAAAGAGTGAGGCGGAAGTGAAGCGTGAAATCATTGACAGCGGACTCGGCTTTGAAGACCCTACGACACGACAGATGGAAGTGTCATACCAGTATCTGAGCGGTAACGTGAGAGAGAAGCTGAAACAAGCTGAGGCCAACAATGTGAATGGCGAATACAGCAAGAATATCAAGGCATTGCAGGATGTCGTTCCTATGAATATTCCTGCACACTTGATAGACTTTACACTCGGTTCGTCATGGCTTGACCCAAAACTATATGACGAGTATGTGAAAGAGCGTACCGACATAGACGTGCATTTCACAGCAGCTGGTGGTACATGGTTTATGAAAGCCCCGACCTATGGTGTGAACGTTGAGAAGAACCGCGCAATGGGTATTGTGAGTGAAATGCTTAAGAAAACAATAATGGGTCATGAACTCATTTCAGCCGCAATCCAGAACAAAAGCATTATCGTGTCACGTACGGAAAAGCATTATGACGGCACAACGGAAACCATCACAGACCGTGAGGCTACGGCAGCATGTGCAGCCAAGATAGACGAGATACGTCAGGACTTCAAGGACTGGGCGCGAGGAAAGATGCAGAGTGACGCGGACTTGTCAGCACGCATGGAGCAAGAGTATAACGACCGCTTCAACAACTATGTTCCTATGAGCATACCTGACGACTTTGTACCTGAATACTTCGGTGGCGCAACACACAAGTTCAAGATGCGCTCACACCAAGGTAAGGCCATTGTACGAGGTACAATGCAACCGTTGCTGCTTGCCCATGAGGTTGGTACCGGCAAGACATTCACCCTTATCTCCACAGCAATGGAGATGCGCAGACTCGGTACGGCACGCAAGCCTATGATTGTGGTACAGAACGCCACCGTAGGACAATTTGCAGCTTCAGCTAAGGAACTCTATCCAAATGCCAAGATACTTACGCTTGAAGACAATGACCGCAATGCGGAAGGTAGAAAGAATTTCTATGCAAAAATCAAGTACAACGATTGGGACATGATAGTTGTACCTCAGAGTACCTTTGAGTTTATCCCCGACAGTGACGAGCGTCAGATGCAGTTCGTACAGGACAAGATAGACGAGAAGATGCTTGTGCTTGAACAGATGCGTGAAGCAGACTCCAGCGGCAGAGACCCTATAACAAGGCGTGCTGAAAAGGAGTTGGCCGACCTGCAAGCAGAAATGGCAGCATTGTCAGAAGGTATCTCAAAGAAGCGCACAGCCAACAATGAAAAGAAGAAAGCCGTTGCCAAGCAGAACGCAGCTGTCAAGGCGCAGGAAATGCTCGATCGCCGCACGGATGATGTGGAGAACTTTGATGATATGGGCATTGATGCCCTTCTCATTGACGAGGCGCACGAATACAAACACCTCGGTTTTGCAACAGCCATGCAGCGAGGTGTGAAAGGTGTTGACCCTTCATACAGTAAGAAGTCGCAAGGCGTGTACTTGAAGACGCAAGCCATATTGGAGAAGAATAACGGTCGCAATGTTATCTTCGCCACTGGTACGCCTATCAGTAATACAGCAGCTGAGATTTGGACTTTCATGCGTTATCTCATGCCAAAGGACACCATGAAGGAATACGGTATCTACTACTTTGACGACTTTGTGCGAAACTTCGGCAATATACAACAGATGCCAGAGTTCAACACAAGCGGCAAGTTCAAGGAAGTGAACCGTTTTGCAGGATATGTGAACCTGCCCGAATTGGTGCGTATATGGTCAGGGGTAGCAGACACCGTGCTGACCAAAGACCAGACGGAACTTGTGAAGAAGATACCAGAAATGGAGGGCGGCAAGGCGCAGGACATCTATCTACCACAGACACGCGCTCTTCGCAGTGTGATGAAATATGTGCGTGAAGAACTTGAACGCTTTGACCAAATGAGCGGCAAGGAGAAGAAGGAAAACAGCAGCATACCTCTCACTATGTATGGTATTGCTCAAGGAGCCGCTGTTGATGCCCGACTTGTGGAAATGCACGCAGAGGATGATCCGAGAAGTAAGACCAACGAGGCCGTGCGCCAAACCTTGCGTTCGTTGAAAGAGACTGACGACTACAAGGGTACTGTAGCCATTTTTGCCGACCACTATCAGAATAAGCGCAGCGGTTTCAACCTGTATGAGGACATCAAGAAGAAACTCATCCAGCATGGTGTTCCCGAGAACGAAATCGTTGTGATGAAGTCTGGCATGAAGATAAAGCAGAAGCTGGAAATCTTCGAGAAGGTGAACCGTGGCGAGGTGCGTGTTATACTTGGCAGTACTGCTACCCTTGGTACTGGTGTGAACATACAGGAACGTCTGCATACTCTTATCCACCTTGACGCGCCAAACCGCCCGATGGACTACACGCAGCGCAACGGCCGCATCTTGCGACAGGGCAATCTGCACAAGCAATGGAATAAACCAGTCCGTGTGCTTCGTTTCGGTGTGGAAGATAGTCTTGACGTAACTGCATATCAGCGATTGAAGACCAAAGGTGCGATTGCTGACAGTGTTATGGAGGGTGACCGACTGATGCAGGACAGCATGAATAACCGTGTGCTTGAAGAGGAAGAAGATGTGTTCGGCGACACTGTTGCTCAACTCTCTGGTAGTGAATACGCCCTGCTGAAAAACAATGCGGAGAAGAATGTGCGCAAGTACGAAAGCCGCAAAAAGCAGTGGGAAGCCGACCAAACCTATATTCACAATGCCAAGCCAAAGTTGGAGGGACAGATAAAGGCTGCAGAGCAACGAGCAGAGGAAGCTAACGCCCAGCTGCTTGCAGTGCAAAAAGCATTCCCCGATGGCAAGTTCACAGAGATAACTATTGGCAAACTGAAATTTGCTTCGGTTGATGCCATGGCTGACTTCATCAAGGAACACAACAAGAAAATCCTCGATGCAGTAAAGGCGATGAAAGAGAACCCCGGCAATAACGTCCAGACAAATGCTCTTACTTTGTCATTGGGAGGTTACGACTTTGTTGTCAAGACAGAGATGTCGCGAGAGACTGTGAACAATGGCGGACTGCTGTTTGCCGAGATACATCGTAGAATGAGCTACTCATGTCCTGAACTTGGTCTGAATAATGTTCCTGTAAAGCAGTCGCTATTGCGCAATGCCGTTGAGGACATCACCGAGAATGTAATCACAGGTAGGGACTTTGCCGAGCGGTTCGACATTGCTACACGTATGGTACAGCACGGCAAATCAGAGTTAGAACAACTAAAGCAGCGTGAAGGTAAGCCGTTTGAGTTTGGAAAGGAACTCGAAGAAGCCAAGCGTCAGTTTGAGGAATATTCCGAGGCCATGAAGGTAGAAATGGCAGAAAAGGAGAAGAAGTATGCCGAAATGGACGCAAGTGTTGACGCAGCTACTGATGTCGTTGCAGACGATGAGGATGAGGCCGCAGAAGACAAGACTAAGTTTCGTTTGCTTGATGCTGACGACCCTAAGGCAATGGAGCTGGAGTCTTTGCCGGAGAGTGAGTTGGTTCCTGTTTACCGTAATGTGCAAGCTTTTGAGGATGATGCACTGGGCTCACCTATGGCATTTACGGATGCCGAGACAGGCGAGCGCAGAACATTGGAAGGCAGACGTTGGAACTATTCTGCACCTCCAAAGGTGGAACTCACCGAGGAGCAGCAGCGCAAGCTGGACGAACTCAACAAGAATGGCTACATCATGGTTGACGGCAAAAAGAGTACAGAGTTGCAGATCAATGACGGTTTGAAATTCGTGAAGCCTAAGACCAAGGAGGCACAGTTGCAGTACTTCCTGAAGAAGAACCCCGAAGACAAGGGCTTGTGGGCAGCATACGACCCATACGACCATGCCATCGAAACACCTTTGAACACGCAGTTTGGCGAGGCATACAAGAGACCGAACCTTGTTGTGGTGCGTAGCCTCATCCCGAAATCGGAGATAGACGAGCCGTTCCATGCAGATTTTGCTCTGTTGCCTACCGGTGCCCATCAGTGGAACAATGGCCGCACGCTGTATCTTTCACGCTGGAGCAAGATAGACAAGGTGCTCACCCGTGAGGAGGAAGCGAAGCTCATTGACGAGTACTGGAAGAAGCATCCGGGAAAGCGTGAGGAGCTAAAGACCCACCGTGACTACAACCGCTTTGTGCCACAAGTGCGCAGAGAGTTGGAGAAGATGGGTTACCGCTTTGAACTTGACGGCAAGGAGTTGACACCGGAGGAGAGTCTTGCACTCGACAAGCAGAACTGGGAGAGCCGCGATGTTATCCCCGGACGCGAGGGACACACTCCATTCGTCAGCAACGAAGACATAGCACGTATCAATGCAAAGATGGCCGGCAAGTGGGTAGGCGAACCGAAGGAAGCAATGGAAAGTGCAATGAGCGAGAGAGTGACCGAGTTGTCCGAACGTCTGCATACTCCAGTGCGCATCATCCGTACAGAGGAAGAAGTGGCCGCATTGCCTTCCGTGCGTCAGCGCAGAATGAAGGGTAGCTTCAATCCTATGACCGGTGAGGTGACTATTGTTGTTCCCAACAATGCTAACATGGCAGACATAGAGAATACGTTTGTGCATGAGGTTGTGGGTCACGATGGCTTGCGCGTGCTGTTCCCTGATGAGGCAAAACTGAACAACGCCCTTGATGAACTCTACCGTGTGTCTAAGGACGAGATACGCGGCACCATTGACCGCATGGCGCAGAAGATGTACGATGCCGAGGTGGACCGCATACGTGAGAAGAAACGCAAGGAGCATGTAGCCAATGGCGAGGATGCCAACGCTTCATACTATGCAGATATGGCAGCAGCACATGTCGAAGCCGGAAAGAAGCGTGAGCAGTTCAAGCGTGATGCCACAGAGGAATATGGAGCCGACCTTGCCGGACGTATCGGTGAGAAAGGCTTCGAGAAGATGAGTGCCGAAGAACTTACGTTCTGGGGCAAACTGAAAGCCATGCTCCAAAAGGCTCTACAAAAATTGTTGGACGGATTAAAAATCCCCGGCAAGAGAAAGTGGGGAGATAAGGACTGGGCGTTTGTTCTGCATGAGGCATACAAGCGTAAGAAGAATGGTGGTAAGCCTACTGTGTTCGATGCCGCTGATACTGAGGTTATGCGCAGGAAGACAGGTTTCGGTGAAATGAAGTTCAGTGACGGTAAGCATGAGCAAAAGCCACAAGTCGCTACAACTATAGCAGACATGAAACAACGAGTAACCGAGTTGTTTGAAAAAGCCAAGACAGGAGAGTTTGTCGGGAAACCTGCAAGCATCGGTAGGCTGAGCGTAGATGGCAAGGCATACTTGGAGAAATTGTCAGGCTTGAAGTTCAAGGAGTTTGTGGACTTTGTTCTCAATCCATCTGACTTGAACCATATTCGTTCAGACCATTATGGCGAGAATGAAAAGGATAAAGGCAACAATGTACCACTTACAGATGAAGATATTCAGAATATGGTGGACGTGTTGAACCAGCCAGACGGCATACTCTATGGTGTTGATAAGAAAGAAGGACGCAAGTTGTTCTTCTTCTTGAAAGACGCAGGTAACGGATTGTATAATCTTACAGAGGTGTGCAGTACAAAAAAGGGAAACCTTACTGCAAAGAGTTTCTTTAAATCAAAAAAGAAAGGTATCAGCCAGCGAGTTATGGAGATAAAAGACTCCCTACTCCCTACGTCCGTAACGTACTCTGGTGAATTCCTTTCTTCGGATGCAAAGATACCTACATTATTTGAGATTAACGAAGGTTATTCCAAAAATGTTGCAGATGAGGGCATTATGTTCCGCGACGGTGACAGTTTGGAGTACAACAAGGCGATGGCACGTGATATATACGAGCAGCGTGTGAGCCGTGGAATGTACCAGACGCAAGAGGCACTGCAAGACTGTATGCTCGGTCTAAAAGAGGCTATGGACGCGATACTTAAAGCCGAGGGCAATGGCAAGACATACATTGAGGATGTTGCAGGATATGAGAACGCCTATCTTGGTGAAAATCGCCTTTCTTCTGTAAACCAAGCAGAGTGTACAGCATTTGCGCAGACATTGTTCAAACCAATGCTTGAGGAGGTGGCGAAACTTGCTAAAACAGCGGACGATCGTGCTGAGTTGACTGACTATATGATGGCTAAGCACGGATTGGAGCGTAACGAGGTTATGGCGCGGAGGGCTGCTGAGAAGGACGCTCGCTCGGAGTTCTTTGCAGAAATTATTGCTGCTCAGCAGGCTGTTGACAATGATCCGTTAGACCAAGATGCGATTGATGCTCTTGAAGACGTAAAGCAGCGAATGCAAGATCGTGAAGAAGAACTTTACTTGATAAATCGCAAACGAGACTATGCAGGACTGACCGCTTTGACAGGAATGGACAATGTGCTTGATGCGGAAGCAGAGGCGCAACAAATGGTATCCGACTACGAAAGAGGCCATTGGGTTGATGGCTTGTGGGACAAGGTGAATGCCGTAACGAAAGCCACATTGCAGAAAACCTACGAAAGCGGACTCATTAACAAAGCGACCTACGACGACATCAGCGGAATGTATGAGAATTATATTCCTCTGCGTGGCTTTGACGACAAGACGAGCGATGAGGCGTATGCATACTTGACGGACAAGCACAGCGCATTTAACGCTCCAATCAAGACCGCCAAGGGACGCAAGAGTAAGGCTGACGACCCGTTTGCCAATATGGAGGCTATGGCTGAAAGCGCGATAATGCAGGGTAACCGTAATACTTTGGTGAAGCAGAAGTTCCTGAACTTCGCGCTGAACCATCCGAGCGACCTTGTAAGCGTGAGCGACCTGTGGCTTTGGCACAATGACGCTACAGACGAGTGGCAACCTATCAACTCTGGCGACCTGCAAGGCACTGAGAAGATTGAGGAGGGGGACAGCCCTGCCGAGGTGGAGCGCAAGATGCGTGACTTTGAAGATGCGATGCTGCAAGCCGCGAAGAACGACCCTGCACACTTCAGAAAGCAGAAGGACAATCCTTCCATTCCGTACCGGGTTGTAGAGAGCCGTGACCTGCGTCAGCACCAAGTGTTGGTGAAGAGAAACGGCCGCGACATAATACTCACCATCAACGGCAATCCGAGAGCGGCACAGGCGTTGAACGGACAGACCAACCCAGACAATGACGTGTCAGGTGCAATAGGTGCGATCATGAGATTAGGTGAGACCGTAAATCGTCAGTTGTCGGCATTTTACACCACACGTAACCCAGACTTCGTTGTATCGAACTTTATGCGCGACATGATGTATGCCAACACTATGGTGTGGGTAAAGGAAAGTCCGAACTATGCTTGGCGTTTCCACAAAAACGTTGCAAAGGTCAATCCTGCGAAGATGAAGGTACTTCTTGCCAAGTTACGCAATGGTACAATCGACTTGAACGATGAAACGGAAAAGATGTTCTACCTGTTTATGATGAATGGCGGTGAGACAGGTTATGCCAACATCCGTGACATCGAGCAGCGTAAGAATGACATCAAGCGTGAGTTGAAGAAGAACAACGGACAGATGCCAATCAGAAAGGCTTGGGACTTGTTAGGCGAGCGTCTTGACGAGTACAACCGTGCCGTGGAGAACTGCGCACGCTTTGCCGCCTTTATGACCTCACGTCAGTTGGGACGCACGATAGACCGCAGCGTGTACGATGCTAAGGAGATAAGTGTGAACTTCAACAAGAAAGGCAGTGGCGCAAAGTTTTGGAAGACAAACGGACAAACAGGAATAGGTAATGCAGCAGCATTTACTTCAGGGCTTGGTCGCAGTTTTTATGTGTTCTGGAACGCAGCTATCCAAGGTTCTACTAATTTCGGTCGGCAGTTCAAGCGGCATCCGAAGAAAGCCATCGCTGGAGCCGCAGCAATGTTCCTGCTTGGTGCATTGATGGCGAGCATAGGCGGTGGTGACGGAGACGATGACAAGGATGACAAGAACGACTACTTCAACCTGCCCGAATATGTGCGCAGGAGCAATGTGGTGTTCCGTCTGCCCGGCATGGACAAGTCGTGGATAAGTATGCCGTTGCCAGTTGAGTATCGCGCCATGTACGGCATGGGCGAGTTGATGGTGAGTGCGATGAGCGGTAAGGAACATTACACTGCCGGGGAACTCGCACACCAAATGGCAAGCCAAGTTAGCCAAATGTTGCCAATCGACTTTATGGAAGGTAGCGGTGGTTTCAAGGCATTCGTTCCGAGTGCGATAAAACCTATTGCCGAAGTGATTGGCAATGAGAGTTGGACAGGTATGCCAATCTACAAGGACACTCCTTTCAACAAGGATATGCCCGAATGGACTAAGGCGTACAAGAGTGCCAACAAATACTTGGTTGGGTTGTCAAAGGCACTGAATGAAGCCACCGGTGGTGATGCCTACACAAGCGGCAAGATTGACATCAACCCTGCGCAGGTGGAATATTTGCTGAACGGCATCTTTGGTGGTGTGTCGTCAACCATTGACAGACTCACGAAAATGGGTGAAACCGTCATTGGCGACCGAGAGTATGATCCTCGTAGTTTCCTCTTGCTGAACAGACTTGTGAAAAACGGTGACGAACGTACAGAATACAGAGCCGTTAATAATGAGTATTTCAGAATAAAGGAAGAAAGCGAGAAATTGCGTACGAGGTTAAACCATTATGAGAACGACACGGCAGACGGAGTGTTTGATTATGCGGAAAAGATAGCGTGGTTGAACAACTCGCCCGAGTATCGCATATTGGAAACGTACGAAGATTATTCGGGAGACATTGACGATATTAACGAGGAGTTGAAAGCCGCAGCCTCTGATGAGGAGCGAAAGGAGCTTGAAGCCGAACTCAACGAGAAGAAGAAAGAACTTGTTGACGCTGTGAACAATATTCGAAATGGTAAGCAACAATAGTTAAACAACAAAGGACGGTGCAAGGAATTACCTTTGCACCGTCCCAAATTATAAAAATATGGCAAGAAGGAAATTACATAAGGCGAGTGCTGTCATGCCTCATGAAGGGATGGACAGCGTAGCTACAGCCAAGCACACGTTGGGCGGTAACCGTGCATTTGAGGTATTGTGGCAAGCCCAGCAGTATTGGCTTGCTATGGATACGTTCCGCAGAGACCGTGAACGTAACAAGAACTACACCTACGGACGGCAGTGGGATGACTACGTTTGTGTGAATGGCAGGAAAATACGCGAAGAGGAACTCATCAAGAAGCAAGGCAATGTGCCCTTGAAGAACAACCTCATTCGCCGTATGGTACAAGCAGTGCTTGGTATATACCGCAGTCAAGCCAAAGAGCCTACATGTACGGCACGCGACCGCGACGAGCAGCGTTATGGCGAGACGATGAGTACCGTGTTGCAATGTAACATGCAGCTGAACCGCATGACGGAAATAAACGCACGATGTATGGAAGAGTTCCTTATATCGGGCTTTGTCGTGCAGCGTAAGTGGTATGGCTGGCGAGAAAACAAGCTGGACTGTTGGACCGACTATGTACAGCCCAACAACTTCTTCATCGATAACAACATGAAGGATTTCCGAGGTTGGGATTGCAGTTGTGTGGGCGAGGTGCATGACATATCGTTTGAGGAACTGTGCGGACGCTTTGCCAAGGACGGAAACGATTACAACCGTCTGGCCGAGATATACAAGTTTGCCAAAGACAAATCATATCTCAGTGCTACTTTTGACAACTTCGGCTATCCTCTACAAGGTTATTATGACTTCCTTGTGCCATACGACACATCGAGGTGTCGTGTAATAGAAGTGTGGAGGAAAGAAAGCAAACCACGTGTCCGCTGCCATGACGTAAACAATGGCGATGTGTTCAAGATAGACATTGAGGATTTCCAAGCCCTTGTAACAGACGAAAACAACAAGCGTTTACAAGAGGCCCGTGAGCTTGGTATGGACGAGAGCGATGTGCCGCTTATCCGTTGGGAGTGGTTTATGGATAGCTACTGGTATTATTACATGCTCACTCCGTTTGGTGACATTCTGGAAGAAGGCGAAACCCCATACGAGCACAAGAGCCATCCGTATGTGTTCAAAGCATATCCGTTCATCGACGGTGAGATACATAGCTTTGTCAGCAATGTAATCGACCAGCAGCGATACACAAACCGTTTGATTACGATGTACGACTGGATTATGCGAGCTTCGGCAAAAGGTGTGCTGTTGTTCCCAGAAGACTGCTTACCGAAGGGAATGTCAATGGACGACGTTGCCGACGAATGGGCACGCTTCAACGGCATCATCATGATCAGGACACCGAAGGCCGGAACGCCATTGCCTCAGCAGATAGCCAACAACTGCACACAGATAGGTATCTCAGAGTTGCTGAACATGCAGTTGAAGTTCTTCGAAGACATATCCGGCGTTAACGGCGCATTGCAAGGCAAGCCCGGTTATTCGGGTATGTCGGCCAGTCTGTACAATCAACAGGCACAGAACGCCTCAACGTCTCTGCTTGACTTGCTCGACACGTTCTCTTCTTTCGTAAAAGAAGGTGCGTATAAGGACGTGAAGAATATTCAGCAGTTTTACGACACGCCACGTGTATTCAACATTGCAGGAAAGAACTCTACCATTGTGGAGTACGACCCGAAGAAGATACGCGACGTAGAGTTTGACCTTTCGATTGTGGAGAGCACAGCAACCCCAGCATACCGCGCTCTAACCAACGACATGCTTATGCAGTTGTGGGAAAAGAACGCTATCAGCGTGGAGCAGCTGTTGGAACACGGCGACTTTCCATTTGCCGACGAGTTGCTGCAGAGCATCAAGTCACAAAGGGAACAGCTGGAACAAGGCAAGGTGCCGGACGGCATTTCTCCGGAACTTGCGCAGCAGGTTCAGCAAAACGCAAACGCATCTGCCATGCAACAGGCACAGCAGATGCTACAAGCGTCTTAATAAAACTATCAGATGGAAGCCTCGGAAACGGGGCTTCTGTCTTTTCTAAGTGTAGGGTTAACAATAGGAACCCATTCAGGCATATCCATTTCCCGGAAGCAGATATGCAGACCTATTGCACGTGTCATAAGCAAGTCGTCATGTTTGCCAGTAATAGCACCATACGCACCGTTCTGTTTTCGCTCATAGGTGTTGTATTCATCCAGACAGCGTTTGTCGCGCTCGATATAGAGTCGGTCGCGTACCACCTTGATGAGGGTAGAGATAATCATCGGCTTTGTTGACACATTGGTATGGAAGCCATATTTACGCGGTGCGCCCTCCCTTATTTCATCCTCCGACTGCTTGCGTGCATACAAGTTCGGGTAGATGTCTGAAATCTGATTGAGTATATATTGCGACTGGTCGCCACCTTCCACCTGACGCTCCTTGTCGTGAGTCTCCAACGTGTTAGACTCAATAACCAGAAGAGAATTGTCGTAGAACGCCGCTATCTGTGCTGCACGCCAAGCGAGTTGGTCTATGTCGCAATGTCCGTACCACTGAGCCACCACAGACGGCGGCTCGCTACCATCAATCATACTAAGCCTGTCAAATACCACGATAACAGACCAGTCAGCTTTATTGGAACGTCCACCCACATCGACAACGGTAAGATAACGGTTGACAACTTCGTAGCCTTCGAATGTTTCCGGCATTGCCCATATAGAAAGCAATCCTTGCCTGTCTGCACGGAAACGGAGATTGGAAAGTGCATCCTCTCCTTCGTCTCCATCAGCATATACCTCACCGATATACTGAGGCTGCTTGCAGAACCGCTCGAACTTCTTGACACGGTATTTGTCGAACACCATAGAACCAGAATGAACGAAAGCCTCCACATCATCAGAAGGGAACTCGGAAGCCATTACAGCAAAGTCGTCCTTACCTGCACGCTCCTCTATGTACCAGTTGATAGCCTCCAGTGTAGCCCCTTTCTCCCATAACGACCAAAGGTAGCGTCCGGACTCCTCACGATTTGACGGCACATAGGCATTCTCTCTATTCTCATACAGCCATTGTGCAAATTCACGCATTTCGTCAGCCGAAGCGAACTGTTTGGAATACTGCTCAATCTGAAACCACGATATAAAAAGAGCTTCATATTGTGATTTGATTGTAGGATCTGCAGCAGCCGTATATTCTGTGTGGAAGAAGTTTCCTGTTCCATTCGGTGTACTCTCCATTACGATCATCGTGAATGGTTCCAAAAGAATACCGGAACATGCCGAACGCACGATGTCCTGCGGTGACTTACCTTCTGTCTTTTGCCACAAGCCGACCTCTGACAAATGCACAAGAGAATAGGCACCGCCACGGCATCCATTAGGACGCTCAGCAGTGCCAACCTTAATCTTGCAATTGCGTTGTGGTACGCGATGAGTGGAGCCAGACTTACCTACACCAACCAACTTCGGCTCGTTCTCGGAATATGCCTCACCCAGTTTGTGTAGGAACTCTACCGGGTATCTGTCAATCATGAGGTCGAACATATCCTTGATTTCGTCAGAAGCCGCCCCTTGATGTGCAATGATAAGTGAATTTAGTCCCTTTCGATGGTTGAACTGAAGCCATGCCATGTAGAGCTGTGTTGTAGTAGAACCACCCCACTGTCGAGCCTTCAACAATATTAGTCGTATAGGGAGACGAGCTTTTCTCTTCGCTTCAAAACGAGACACCAAAATACGCTGCGGATAGTAAAGCCGGAACAACACGTCCTTACCAGCCTTCTTGTTGTGGATATAGACGAGCGTAGCCGCCCAGAAAGGGAAGTCGTGTTTGAAGCGTAGCCTTATGAGCTTACGCGAGACCTTGATGTAATCATCATCGTTTGGCTCAACATGGAGAACAGACGAAAGAAACTTGTCGATAGACCCAGCCTTGACAAGTTTCTTCACCATTTGTATTTTCATCATCTCTACAGGGAGCCATTGGACGGGTATGGCAAAGTCAGAGATACACACTCGCACACGTTCCCCTATGGACCCTTCACCCGTGACCGGGTCGAAGTGAGCGAACATCACCTCATTTCGCCGGTCGTTTTCAGCGAGTAAGCGTGCAATCTCTGTATCTATCATATTGGTTTTCATACCATCCATTCTTTATTCGGTAAATAAATTCGCCCACTGTACGAGGCGTGAGATAGAATTTCGGTGCAGGTTGATTTACTATTTTCGTCACAAGTTCGTACACCGATTTGTCTGGCTGTTTCTCACGTAGTATAACGAACCTTCGGTAAACCTCCTCAAACATTTCACGCTTGTTGCTCCTCATCCTTGGCATCGGTTTTCCAGCTGCCATTGCTGAAATGACAATAGCAGCCCTCTCCTCGCTCACCCAAAAGCGAGAAGCCGGAGACTGAGCGACAAGTTCGAAGATGACCGGCATCACGATGATGGATGCCTCTGCGAGTTTCTCCCGATATGCCCTCATGAGGTCGTTATTACGTTCGCGTGTAAATTCAAGAATGCTGCCAAAGTATTTCATAAAAGTGCCCGATTGTTTCCTCAAAGTTACAGAAACGAGGTCACAAAAGTTAAAAGTCAGTCCACATCTTATATAGGTATTTTTGCAAATGAATATGACACATTCTAAAGATTTTGAAGATAATGGCTGATAACAACGGAGTTAAGAGCAGACGCGACCAACAGTTGGAACGGCTGCGAAAGAAATATCCCGACAAGAAGTTCGAGGATGATGAGGAGATTTACGGTCAGATTTACGACGATTACGACCAATACGAGCAGGATCTTAGCGGCTACAAGGATAGGGAAAAGGCCATGTCCGACATGTTTGCCGCTGACCCGAGAAGTGCACAGTTCCTTGCTGATATGCACAATGGTAACGACCCCTACGTCGGGCTTGTAAAAAACTTCGGCATAAAAATACAGGACGTACTTGACGATCCTGAAATGCAGGAGAAGATTGCAGAAGCCAACAAGGACTATGTGGAACGTGTAGCCAAGTCAAGACAGCTTGACGAGGAATATGATAAGAACATGGACGCAAGTCTTGAAACCCTTCGTCAGTTCCAAGAAGAGCGTGGCATGAGCGATGAACAGATTGACGCTGTAGTGGATGCCGTTTTGACCGTGGTCCGTGACGGTGTTATGGGCAAGTTCTCGAAAGAGACTCTTGCAATGTTCGTGAATGCCATCAACCATGACAGCGATGTAGCCTCAGCAAGTGAAGAGGGACGTATTGCCGGACGCAATGACAAAATTGTGGAAGGCTTGCGCAAGCGAGACAAAGGCGACGGCACTGCACCACTGAACGGCAAGAATGGCGGTGCGCCCGGCAAACAGAAATCACAAAGCATCTTTGACATTGCCAACGAAGCCATGTAGCCATGAAAGGAGAAGTCGTAAAGTTTCCTCCAGAGGGCAAGAAAGTAAAGCCAACGACCGGGAGTGCAGGGTTGAGAACCCAAGTGCCGGGCGCAATGGCATCAGTAAGCAATCTCGCGAGCGCGACAGGCGGTATAGCCCCCGGCAACCTCGCACAGACCGATAGCAAATAACATTATTCACAAATTAAAATTTTAAGACATGGACGGAGAAAACGTACCAGTAGGTGGCACTACAACCACCACCCCTGCACCCGGAACAGCCGGTGTGCAGACTCAAGTGCCGGGAGCACCCACTACCGTCAGCGGAGTGGCAGGAGCGTCTGGCGGAGTCGGTCCGGGTAACCTCATTCAGAGTGACCTCGACCAAGAACTCTACAAGTTCAAGAGTGACGACACACCGCTTATGCAGCTCATGCTGAATGCGCGTAAGGTAAAGGTGAACTCACCCGAAGTGGAACACTACATGATTGACGAGCCACGTTCCAGCGTGACCTCGACAACCAAGGTGACGGCAGGAACAGCCAAGCAGTTCGTGCTTCCGTTGCTCGCCAACGATGCGGAAATCCCAAGACCTTACGGCACCCTGCTTGTAAAAGGTGTGGACGGATATGCCGCAGACGGCAAGACAAAGACTCCGGGCAAAGACCTCATGTTGTTTGTGACCGGACAAGACCCAACCACGAACAACCCGATTGTGAGAGCCGTAAACGGTCCGAAGGCAAACACGACCGATGAGAGCTGTACCACTCCGGAACTTCCAGCCGGTTCAACACTCATCATTCTTTCCAATGCTCTCTACGAGACACAGAAGAAAGTTGACCCCGACCTCATCGTGCCACAAGCACAGATGGTTTATCTTCAGAAGCGCGGCATGAACCAGATTGTATCTGACTACTACGAAGCGCAGAAGAAGAAAATTCCGTTCGGCAAGGCCGTGATTGCAGAAGCCGCCATTACCAACTTCAAGGTGCGCGGCAACCGTACTCTCTATGCAGGTCGTAAAGGCAAGATGACTGTTCAGACCCCCGAGGTCGGTGCACAGACCATCTACTTCACCGAAGGTGTGCGCTACCAAGTGAAGAAGGAACTCAATCACACTGGCAAGTGGACAATTGAGGAAATCATTGCTTTGGCGAAGATGGTCTTTACAGGCGAGGACGTACCCAAGAGTGTTATTGCCCTTGCTGGCAAGAACTTCTTGGAGAATATCCAGTGCATCGACTACTCGAAGCACCCTGAAATTCAAATTACTACCAAGACCAACCCTGTAGGCTGGGTAGTGACCAATTTCCACACCGTGTTTGGTGACATCGAGTTCAAGCACGATCCGACCCTTGACCGTTTGAAGTGGAGCAATTCCGCATTTATCGTTGCGCCTGACCGTCTTGTACACTATCAGTATTCGGCAGAGCACTCGTCGAAAGACCGTGTTGAGGGCGAGGAGGCAACACGCGAGGCAATCCTTGTTTGGGATGCACTTGCACTCAAAGGCTCGTGCCATATCTGGATTAACGGTGAGGGTGACAGCGAGAACAGCACAGCTGTGCAGATCCATCTGTGGGACAGCGCGGAAGCACCTACATCACCTGTTGAGGGAGGCGTGTACTACCTGTTGCAGGATTGCCCGGGCATCAATGCCGAGGCCGTTAGCGGTCAGATGTGGCAGTATAAGAGCGAGGCATGGATTGAGTATGCAGGTGAGGTTATGGCAACCGAGTAACCAGAAGTTTTAATTAAACCAATCATCAACCAAAAAGAGGCGGATAGGTAGCAATGCCGTCCGCCTTTATTATTATCATCATTCAATGACAATGAAAAAGAAGAGAATAACCTACGGAGTGCACGGCATGATGGAATATCAATCTATCATCAAAATAGGCAGAGCTACGCTCAAAGTATTGTTCACGGACGGCTCAATGACCGCCATCGGACAAAACCCTGCGAAGTACACGACAAGCGACTTCCTTGTGCAGCACGCTATTGAAAACAGTAGTGAGTTTAAGCGCGGACGCATTACGGTGGTGGACACCATTGAACTTGACGAGGAGGTACGCATTGAGCGTAATCCTGCCAAACCAAGCACGCAGCAAGCACCATCCCCGGCAGAGGTAAAGCCAGTGGCGGCAACAGCTGCCAAGGTTGAAGAACCCCAAGACATAGCGGACGAGCCGACTGAGGAAACCAATGCAGTAGATGCTGATGAGGCCGAGTCTGCAAGTGCGGACACACCTGCTACCGAAGTTGACATTGAACCTATCGAAGACGAGGTTACATCTACAGAGGAAGATGCAGCCGAGCTTAGCGAGAGCGACAACGAAGACGGCCTTACAGAAGTTGAGTTCAGTACCAATCAGGAAGCCAAGGACTATCTCACGAAGACCTTTGGCGTGAAGAGTGGTACGATGAAGAACCGTGCAGAAATTATAGCTGTAGGTGAAACCCATGGCGTTAAAATCACTTTTGTAACCGAGTAATCACAGCAATGGTATGGTGTACAAAATCGAAGTCGTGGAGCGTGACGTGCGCATTGCCATTGACGAGAACAAGACAAGCGAGCAGCTCATCAGCGATGAGGACATTGACACCTTATCGTTGAATGACATCATCCGCTCAAAGATAGTGGAAGCCGTTCGGCGTGTAGAGTCGTCCGCTCCCGTTCACTACTTGGAAGAAGGTCACGTATTTGGTGATGCCATCTACTGGGAGGAGAACGGAAGCGGTTGGACTCTGCTGCCCGATGATTTCATGCGTCTTGTAGCCTTTCGCATGAGCGACTGGGAACGCACCTGCTATATGGCCATATCAGCAGACGACCCATTGTATGACCTGCAATCGTCAAGATACAAGGGTATTCGCGGCAATGTCCAGAAGCCAGTGTGTGCCGTAGTGAACCGTGCTGAGGGCAAGGTGTTGGAGTTCTACAGTTGCAACAGTGAGGAAGCCTACGTGAAACGTGCCTCATACATTCCTTATCCGAGCATAGACGAGGAGGACGGCATAGACATCAGCGAGCGTTGTTACACAGCCGTGGTCTATACTACGGCTGCATTAGTATTAACCGCCTATGGTGCGAGCGAGCAAGCAGCCGCAATGAACACCTTGGCAAAAAGCATTTTTGAATAATGAGTTCAATACCAACAAAACAGATAGATGGTGACGTTGCGGTTGGACGTGACGTTAACATCGGCGGCAAGGCCACCATACGCGGTTCGGCAAAGGTCGGCCACAATCTGACCGTTGACGGCTGGCTTGAAGCCAAGAACATAAAAGGTCCGAACAAAGGCCTGTTCAAAACGGCGGCACAGCTACGCGAGGCTTACCCTAATCCTCATGAAGGATGGTGGGCTTTGGTGACCGTAGAAGGCAGTGCAGCGTCAGATCATCTTGGCCAGCTCTATGTAGCTGATGGTGGTACATGGGTAGCGCAAGTTGACAGCAACGGTAATCCGCTGCTGAAGGGTAATCCTACGGTTGATAGCACCGAGTACATGGAAGCCGTGGAGGGAATGACAGCCGATCTCGAAGCCGTGAAGGTGGATGTTAACCAGAATAAGGAAGACGTGCGCAGCCTACGTTCTACACAGACCACGCAAGGCGAGAGCATCAACACCCTCAACACAAAGATGGGTACAGCCCAGAACGACATCAACACACTGAAGAAGACTGTAAGCGACAATAAGACTGAACTTGCGAGCAGCATCAGCGGTGTGCAGAAAGACCTCACATCATTCAAGAAAACCAAAGGACAGCCCAACGGACTTGCGCCGTTGGACGAACAGAACCAGATACCTTCGCAGTATCTTCCCGACTATGTGGACGATGTGCTTGAGTTCAACGGCAGCTTCAATGACATTACTTCGCAGATGATGTCGTTAAACAAGTACTCAACGGACGAGAACTGTAGCGTTGTTTTCAGCAAAGACGCTGGTGCTTTTGTGCTGAAATACACGCAGCCATCGGAAACGGAAGGTGACTTGCGCCCGACCATCACTTACTACAACAACTGGATAGACGGTGACCTTTACGGTGAGGGCACTATGAAAGGCCGTGTGCCACACAGCGGCAAAATTTACATAGACGTTACAGCCAACAAAACTTATCGTTGGGGAGGCAGCACGCTTGTTGCAATAGGTTCGGACTTGGCATTGGGCCATACCAGAGGCACTGCATATCCCGGTGACGAGGGAGCCGAGCTAAATAGCACACTCCAGACAGCGAACATACGCATTGAGGGTATAAACATTCTTCGCTTTGATGGAGTGTGGGACGGTACCGGCAAGGCACCGGGTCGTGGTTTGTGGTATGCTCCAAGTTTGGACTACGAAGGAGAGTGGTGCTTCCGTAAGTTCGGAGGTGTTAGTACAGAGACATACGGTTATCCGGAAGAAATGTATAACACCGACAGCGTAGGACGTGCGGACCATATCTATTGTTGTGCAGACGAGTTGTTCCGTATCGTTGACAAGAAGATGCAGAGGATTGGCGGCAGCGGCAGCTCTGCCAGCATTTACAACCCGACGGTGGAGCAGGGAGGACACTACTATGTGTTGTGTGATACCGACGATACGGCCAATTCAGCTGTTCACGCAGCGAAGGAAAATGGCAAGGCTGCAGTAGGCCTGATGATAACCTTCGCATTGAAGAAAGGCACTTGGAAGACTTACCAGTATATCGGAGCCAATACGGATGATAATAACTGGTACGACACAGAGAACTGGAAAGACTTCGGTTCGATGGTGCAGGGTTCAGAGTCGATGATAGACATTGACATCATAGCCCCTCTACCTACAGGCTTCTACACCCTTGGCACCGCACTTGCAGCTCTGAAAACCTATCAAGAGACAACAAGTGTGAACTATCAGAAGCGCGGTTTGGTGATAAGCTACACGACGGAAGCCAATAAGGTAGAGACCAAACAGTATCAGGGCGACTCCATTGCGGACTTCTACGAGGCCGGGCTTTGGCAGGACTTCGGCGGCGGCAGCAAACTTGTGGCGAACGACACGATGGAAGACAATGGCAAAGACGCTTTCTCTACAGGAGGAGCGTATAAGGTCGTACCTACGGAGATAGAGGCTACAGAGGAAGAAGGCAGCGTATCACTGAAGCTAAAAAACAAGGCTGGCGACACCCTGTCTGAAGCCCAGTTCAGTGTGGGCACCGGTACTGGAGGTGGCGGTGGAACTACACTTGCCATCAACTTTGAAAACGACCCCTTCTATGTCCGTGCAGGAGGCACAGCCATACTGAAAGCCGCCATCCGCAGTGTGACCCAGCTATCCGATGGATCATCGCAGGACAACAAGATACAGAGTGTGGTGTTTATCAATCGCACGACCAAGACCACTGTAGCCTCATTCAAGCCCAATCAAGCAAGCAGTTCGTCGTTAAAGTCGTACACCTTCGAGTTTGACCTAAGCACCATTGCGGCCAGTGCTGGCAGCGTAGAGCTGCAAGCCGTAGCCACCGATGCCACCGGCAAGACAGCCACGAGAAACGTGGAAATGATTGCCGTTGATGTGACCGTAGAGAGCAGCCAGACACTGAGCTATACGAAGAGCACCACATTGCAGGTTGGCGGTCAGAAGGTAAGCATCCCTATGTATCGTTTCCCAAACAATGCCTCAGACAAGGGTATCCAGACGAAGATAGAGATATACCGCAATGGTGTTTGGGAGACGCTGGAGAGTGTATTGGTTAAGGACACCTATACCCATAATGTGACCATCGACCCACAAGGCATGGGACACGGCGCATATCCTCTTCGCATACAAGGACAAGACGTAGCATCAGGACTGCAAGGTAACACGCTGCATACCGCAGTCATGGTGATAGAGCAGCGTGAGAGCGTGAGCGACTACACGAAGCCCATCATTGTGGCACGATGGTATGACGACAGCGACGGCAAGACAAAACTCTTCAAGACCGTCAGCTTTGACATAGCCTGTTATCAGCGAGACAACGCCAACCCGAATGTAGAGGTGAAGGTGAAGAACGAGACCACTGACGAGACAGAAACGATTGCCAACAAGGTTATGAACCGCAGCAGTTACTACACGATAGAGAAACGCATTGTGGATTATAACGACGGCGATACATTGATCTTCGATGCAACATGTGGCGAGGTACGTCTGGCGGAGCAACTAAAAGTTGTTATTGACGGCAGCATGCTTGCCATCAGCGAGACCGAGGGCGCATACTACAAATTGAGCTTTGCCGGCAGAAGTAACGACGACATCGACAAGAGCATCAAGGCCACCTGTGCTGACGGCAGCATTGTGGAAGTGAAGGTAAACGGCAGTAACTGGTCGAGCAACGGTTTTGTTGCCGACAACTTCGGTACGGAGAAAGCAGACGGCAGAATGGCACTACGTGTGGCTGAGAATGTGACGGCAGCATGTAGCGACACACCATTGGCAAGCAAGGACATACCCACCAACGGTATGGCACTAAGCTTTACATTCAAGGTTAAGAACATTGCCAAACGTAATGCAAAGATTGTGTGGTGTATGGGCGAGCGATTGGGTTTTGTGCTTACTGGAGAGAAATTCATTGTGACCACCGCAGGTGATAGCGATGAGGCTTTGAAAGACGTTCAGACAACCGCCGCCACCTCCTACCTTGACGACACCGTATATCGCATAGACATTGTGATAGAGCCACAAGCCAGAGCACCCTATAGCGGTGTGATGCTGTGCAAGGTGTTCCAGAACGGCGATGCAGCAGCTTGTGTTCCCATCAGCACAGTCAGCGGCTTCCCCAACATTGCGGACATGATACACTTCGACGGTACAGATGCTGACCTTTACCTGTATGAGGTAGTGCGATGGAATACCTACTATGACTTTATTCAAGCATTCAACAACTACATCGTGAACCTCACAGACACGACTGCCATGCTGACCGAGTATGAGCAGAACCAAGTTATGAGCGATGTTACAGCTGAGGGCACGACGAAACCACGCCCCGATATGCAAAAGTTGTTAGACCGCGGTATCATGGTTGTGGCAATGACGCGCACTTCGGACAAGAACCTTAGCAAAGACGGTGGCGCGGTAACGGACAGCGAGATATATTATCCTGACTACATCGAAGGTTTGAGGGACAAAAAAACGTCCGTTTTGATGGACTGGTATATTTATTTCCCCGACCGTCCGTGGGCAAACTGCGTTATTGAAGCCATCCCGACGACAAACCAAGGAACTTCGACACTTGCCTACGGTGTCAAGAATAAGAAGGGCAAGGGTAAGAAGGCGAAGAGGATTAGAATGCTCTACACAAGAGAGCAGATTAGTGAGATGTACAATGGTGATGAGACTATTCTTGCCAAGTATGACGACGCAGCAGCTCTTGCGAAGAAAAAGAAGATCCGCGTGAAGGAAGGCAGTACGCCTATACAGAACATTACCATCAAGGTTGACTACTCGGACTCTGCCGGTGCCAACAACTGTGCCATGATGGAGCTTATGAACGACACGCAGATAGCCCTTGGCAGTGACTATATGACCCCTGCACAGCGACACAACACCGACAAGAGCGAAGAACTGCATACGAGCATTGACGGTGTGACGTGTGCCCTCTTCCGTACCGACTACCGCATAGGTCAAGACAAGGGGACACAGGCCGCTACACTTCCTGAGAACGCCTACTTCCACTCGAAGGCAAACTTCAATGCCGACAAGGGTAATCCCCACTTCTTCGGTTTTGAGGACGTTAAGGGATATAATTACGGTTGCGTGAACTATGGCGACTTCAAGGAAATGGTAGCTCCGAGAGATACCACCATTGATACCTACAAGGCCAGTGTTCTTTCAGACACAAGCTCATTGATACCGGGCACGCTGTATATGCTGAGTGAGTTCTGTGGTCCGGAAACACGCTTCATTGAGAACGATGGTACTGGAACCATGACAGAGATAGGTGAGGTGGCCGTGGAAGACAGTCATGTGCTTGACAAGACCCTCTCCGAGGTACAGGCAGACAACGTCAAGAACTACGACTGGGGAACAGCCTACAAGACATCTGACGGAAAGTATGTGCAGTATAAAGGAGGAGCATGGAAGGACACCACAGGCACCATGACTTATGACAATGCCACTAAGAAATGGAGCGTGCAAGGCCGCGTGCTGAACCCTGTGGAGTGCTACGAGTACAGACAATATCAAGAGTTCTGTTGGCAGCAGGGCGTGAACAGTGTGGACGATATGCTGAAGACGCTGCACACCGACGATGGCGACGTTCCTGTGTGGAGCACTTATTACGAAATGCGCTACCCTGACGACGACGACTTGAACGCCCTGTATGCATCGGGCAAGAAAGTTCCGTACCAGCTGTATAGAGAGTTGGCCTTCTGTCAGCAGTGTAACCAGAACTTGACCGACAATGCCGAGGAGAACGCCGCCAAGAACCCCGATGGCAGCGAGAAGGTGTTCAACGGTGCCGGTGCAAGCACAACCATTACCCTTGGCGGTAAGACCGTTGCCGGCACCAAGGAGAACCGCAGGAAGAAATGGCAGCAGGAAATGCACAAGTATTTCTCGCCATATTCAACTCATTGCTATGTTGTGGCGAGCGATTATAAAGCCACCGTGGACCAGCGAGCCAAGAACATGATGATTGCTGTTTACTTGGAGACCGACGGCAGCATGCGCTATTACTTCAACCACTGGTATGACGGTGACTCATGTGACGAGGCAGACAACGACTGCTACCTGACCATCCCTTGGGATATGGACGGAGCAGCGAGCCATCTGTATCAAGGATGGGACGGCGTAATGTTCCAACAAAGCTATGCCTTGTTTGACAGAGGCGAAGGCGTATGGCTTGATGATACAGGCACGGAGACGCTGACTCTTCATGACACGGCGGCAAAGATGCGTGCTACGAAGATTAAGGCCGGCCTTGAAATTTTCTCTACTGACGGCTGCTACCGTTACTGGATGATAGACCGCATCTTGAAATGGCCAAAGGTGGTAAGTTCGTTTGACGGAGAGCGCAAGTATATAGAAACAGCTACCGCTGCCGACAACCACTATCCTGCCTTGCATGGTCTGCGACTGGAGAGTCTGCCGGCCTTCCAACGCAAGCGTTTCGCATACAGAGACGGCTACTTCCAGACTGGTGATCTGTTCCGCCATTTCTTCCAAGACCGTGTTATGGGACCCATCACGGTGAAGATAACGGCAGCACAGGACGGTTACTTCGCCATGGGCGTGGACTCCACCTCGTCAGCCAAGTACAGTTGCTATCTAAAGGAAGGTGAGAGTCACACCTTTACAGAGGTTGCTGCAGGAGAAGGCGGCAAGCTCATCTACATCTTCGGTGCAGACAAGATAAGCGAGCTTGACATCAGCGGCTGTTCTCCTAAAAATTCAAACTGGATGCTTAGCGAGTGCACCTTACTGCGCAAGCTTGTCATTGGCGGTGAAGGATATACTCCAGCCTATACCACCGACATACTGAGCACGCTGAACTTAGGACAGATGCCTTTCTTGGAAGAGATAGACATCAGAAACACGATGATAACCGATGTGAATGCCTCGCTGTGTCCTCGCCTAAGAAAGGTGTTGGCAGAAGGCAGTCTGTTGAAGTCAATCACACTTGCAGAGAGTTCGCCTATTGATACGCTGCACCTCCCCGGTACTATGACGACTCTGTACTTCAAGAACCTTCCTAATCTGACCTATCCCGGTGGTTTGACCATTGACGGAATGGCTAAGGTGACGAAGCTGTTTTTGGACGGAAGCCCGAAGATAGATGCCATGACGCTGCTGCGAGAGGTAACTACGGCCAGTGCGCTGAAGAGTGTACGCATAGCCGGCCTTGCTGCTACGGAAAGCGTTGAGCTGCTGCGAGCCATCAAGAACCATGGAGCCGTAGGCATAGACGCGAACGGAGCAGACTATGACGAGAGCGGCCAGTGTAGCGGACTGATAGGCAGATGGATCCTAACCCTACTTTCAGAGGAGAGTGAGATTGCGGAGCTGAAGCGTTACTTCCCGAACCTTGAAGTTATAAACTCGCAATTCTCTGTCATAAAGATAGACGATGTGGTGAGCGGTGATTTCTGCGAGAAGTACAGCAACCCCGAGAACCAGACAGGAGCTGATTACGATAAGACCTTTGTGGCAAGCGGCCATACGCTTAAGATATTGCAGGACACCCATGCTTACAAGTGTACGTACAACTCCAAACTGAAACAGATGGAGGGTGTGCAATTGAGCGATGCAGACTTCAATAAACTTGCCAATGGTGAGAGCTTCGATGTAGGCGACAGCGCAGGTGAAGGCTTTGACATCTTCCACCACTTGCCTCATTTTTGGTACAAGGGCGTGAACGACTACAAGAACCAAGCAAAGTATATCATTCACTCAATTACAGATAATGAGCCATTATCGACTGTAAACAACCGCAAGGAGGCATTGCTTTCAGAGCTGCTCTATGCAGAAAATACAGGCGTGTATGCAGATGAGGCAACAGTTGGCGAGACAGTTGGCGATAATATTATTGCCACAGCAGCCAATGCGAATGCCTACCGTATGGACGTTGAGGGCATGAAGCAGGTAAGATGGCCGGGACTTAACCACGCTCGTCTTGGTGCCGTCTTTACGGATGCAAACGGCAAGATAGTGGGCAAGTTCATTATGATGGTGAGTCACGCTTACTTCGACTTCTCAATCGGTAACTATGTGTTCTGCGATGTGCCAAACGGTGCTAAGTGGATATACTTCACTTCGTATCGTGACATTGGCGACATAAAGTGTCTTGCTGTTGACAGCGAGCATATAGAGGCAATAGAACCAGAATGGACTGAGCACACCGTTGGTGAGTTCGACAGTCTTGTGGGAACATACCCCATCACTATTGACGGACTGAAACGACCTCGAAGCATATCGGGTTCAGTACGTTCAAAGAAAGGTGACGGCACTTCACAGACCTCGTCAGAATGGGCATATGACACGGACGGTAACCCGACCGAAATGCCGACCGGGACAATGCACTACACTGACAAGGATTTCCAGAACAGTGCGCACATGCGCGGAGAGGGCTACCAACTCCAAGACTATGAGCAGCACAAGGAAATCAGCAACCTATGGTGGGCGACCCATGGAACGACCAATGAGCAGTCTGTTGTTGGCAATGGTGCACATGACAGTACGCTGAACAGTCGTGACGACATCGGCATGGCGGACACATCGTATGTGGGCAACTCCATGAACTCAATCATGGGACTCAAACACTATGTGGGCTGTGATAGTGAGTGGATGGACTACATTGCAGGAAATGTGAAGAGCTACGAGACGTTCTACAAGAACCGTTGCGTGGAGACGAACGAAGATCCTGTAGATTATGTGTTCCACATCTACGACCCAGTGAAGAAGACGGAGCGAACTGTGCAGAGTGTGAACAGCGGAGGTAACTGCGTTGTGAGAGTGGTGCATGGTGCCAAGTGTGACATCTTGCCGAGCAAGGTGCATCAGACTGACACCAGCAAATACACCACACACTATGCAGCAGGAGTATGGTTCCCGGGCAGTAGAGGCCGCTGTGTTCTGCGGTCTGGCAACAACTCGAATGCGAACAGCGGTCTCGCTTA
>ENA-OUOY01000263-OUOY01000263.1-human-gut-metagenome-genome-assembly--contig:-NODE-263-length-40899-cov-12.928900_pt1 | contig 40899 bp, 58 predicted proteins | sample MGYA00237937_ERZ548767 | MGnify/ENA primary metagenome ERZ548767 (study PRJEB26490, sample SAMN05356887) | human gut metagenome | biome: terrestrial biome; feature: human-associated habitat; material... | reverse complement strand
TCGGGTTCTTATCGTTGACTATTTCAAGCCATTGCAGACATTGCCGTTGAACATAGATACCAACCTTGCGGTCTTGGTTCTCAGCACATCGAACCGCATATTTGTAGGCTCTGCTCTCGCTAATCATCGTCATCGCCGCCAAGTATTTCAAGCAGTAAACTCTTGTCCTCCTGCTGTTGCATTCCGATATTGGCAATTTTTGCACGAGCCTGAGGAGAAAGGCAAAGTTCGTTGCAATAGCGCTGGAAGTCCTTGGCATAAACGCCTCGCGCTTTAAGCAGCGTGCCGTCAAACCTCTTGTCGGGGTTCTCGTTCATAGTTCGCTCCACCTCTGACAGCCGCTCAATACAAACAGCGCAGTCTGAAAGAACGACCGTATCAAGATTGCTGAGGATTCCGCTGTTTTTAAGTTCAGTAACAATGAAACGGAATATCTTTTTTTGTTCCTTGTTCAGATGTGGCAGCGGTCTCAGCCTGTCGGCGTTTCCGCGAATTCTTTCTTCAGCTTCGAGCTTGGCATTCTTCTCCGCACTGGTCAGATGTTTGGATGTTATCTTCGCTGACATTGCAGGTCTTGCCATTTTTCTCCTCCTTTCATTCATTTAGGGAATTTATCATTTACAGACCCCATTCCTTGGTGTCGGCGCGTTTTGAAAATTCAACATCTAAGGGGTAGGGGGGATACGCTGCGAATTTTTAACAAGATCAAAAAGAATTTTTCGCGGAATTTTTCCGCTTTCTGCCTGCTCGTGGTGATATCTGCACAGGGTAATTAAATTACCGCCATTAAGTCCCATTGAAATGTCCTCCCGCAGCGGTGTGATGTGATGCACGGACAATTCATACGGGTTGAGCCTGCGAATCGTTCCGGAAAGATTTGCGCGACAGGCAAGGCACTGGTAGTTATCCCGTTTCTTTATCTCCTCGCGCTTTACTCTCCACTTAAAGCTACTCCTGAATTTGTACTCCGCGCTTGAAGCATCACAGAAATACTTAGGCTTTTTCGGACACATCTCACCACGATCGTGATATTTGCCGCAGTATCGACAGGCTTTTTTCAAACTATCACCGCACTTTCTGTAAACAGAAAACGCCTGCAATTACTTGCAGACGCTTTCCGAAGGAATAAACAAAAACCAAATCAAACTATCTTGTGTTATTTTTCTATGATATTATTATATCACTTTGAGGAGTGACATTCAATGACATTAGGTGACAACTTTTTAATTGCCTTATCTATTTTGCGCATTACCGTCCGCTCATCACAATTCATGAATTCAGCAGTTTCTCTGACAGTCATAAAATTAAGGTATCTGTTTATAAGCACCGATTCAAGCTCTTTATCGTTTAAGGAGAAGATTGCATTCTGTATTTCAAGCACAAGACAAGCACACTCTTTTGCTTGCTCGCGAGCCTTTTCTTCTGCTTCCGCAAGCTTTGTATAAGCTATGTAAGTGCCATTCTTGGAGCTGTCACACTTGCCAGCATTAACCGATTCGTAATTGATTGCCATTCTCAATGCTTGCTCTTTACACCGCTTGGCAAACAATTCAAGAGCCTTTGCTTCCTCAGTTGCATAAAAAGCACGTTCAAGCCATTCCCGTACTTTTGAATCCGTCATCTCTCCCATATCCACACCTCAACCTTGTACACGTCCTCATTCAGCCCGTGGAACCGCATATACTGTAGCGCACCATAATATGACGTGAATGCTTTGATTTTGGTCATCGATGTATGTACGTATGTACCATAATCGTCGTTACGGATCACAAATATTCGTGTTTTCATTTGTCCTCCCTTCATTCACATAAGCCGCGCAGAATATGTGCAATAACATCAACCGTCCAACCGTTGCCAATTGCAGTATATCTCGCTGTATTTGATACTCCCTTTGTATAGTTATCAGGTAACGTTTGTAGCCTTTCATATTCAAGAGGTGTAAGCTTTCTTGGTCTGCCATTGTCCATTACTTTCTTTTGATTATTTCCTCCACCACACGTTATAAGCGTATGGCATTTAAAATCAGGATTTAATACCCTTTTGAGAATATCGTGTCCTTTGATATGTAAGTTTGTGCAGACTTGCTTTTCCATATCAGGTTCATCAAATGGGCAACTGTAAAAATACTTTTCCTCTACATTCGGTTGCATAATGTCTTTTAAAACCTGTTTTGACTGCGACCAATTTATAACAGGTATGTTTGTCCAATAGTAGCGTGGCCTCGACTGTGCTGAAAAATCTGCACTGTCAATAAATATCGGTTCACACCCTAACAATTCGGATATAACTTGCTTACATTCATCTTTCATACTTGCAACATTTTCAAAAAGAAAATACTTCGGTTTCATTTCTTCAAATGCTCTTACAAATTCAAAAAACAGTTTGCTTTTACCGTCAAGGTTCTGTCTCGTTTTGCTCTGCGTTATGCTCAACGACTGGCACGGACTGCCGCCTATAAGCAAGTCAAAACCTCTGTACTGTGTAAAATCTGCTGTTGTTACATCTCCGCAATGTTCAATCTGCGGATAATTTTTGCTGCTTATCTTGATTGCGTTAGGTTTGATTTCATAAGCAACATATCTTTCTACTGGTATTCCGGCACGTTCAAGAGCGACCATTCCACAAGAAATACCGTCAAATAGACTTAATACTTTCATATGTCACCCCTATTCTCACACACCGGACACACCTGCCGACCCTCTGGAATCTCCGCGCCGCAGCATACACAGGTTTCGGTTCCGTTCGCTTCGCCCAGTACGCTCAGCCTTATCCCGTCGTTCCAAAATTTGAAGCTTTTGTGTTTCCCACATTTTTCGCATTTTAAAACAACGTCCCATTTTTCGCATTTCCGCTCCTTATCAGCGGCCCGCAATAGTAGGTTGACCTGATAGGAATGATTGTGCATTTCAGGGATTTTTTTGATAATCATGCGAAAAATAATCGCAAAGATAGTAACTGTTGTAGCAATCCCTACCACTTCCAATATTGCATGAATCATTCTGTATCACCGCCCTTTATCATTCTTGCGCCGCAGTTGGGACAAAAGTTATCCCTGACAACTGTATTCCTGCCACAATGTGAACATTTCCACACGGTTGTATCTCTGAAAATGGGTTCCCCTGTATAGTCGCAGCCGCGAAATTCACTTCTGGTAAACCCTATCCACTCAGCGTGGGCAACAGGCTGTACGTCAGCTGTCGGTAAATCGTCAAACAAATCAATAATCTGATTTGCCCTGTCATTATTACTGTCACCTGATAGAATGTCAAGTATAGCATTGTAAAAATCATCTCTGCATGAGAAATATTCTATGTATTTATCCATTGTTAACCCTCCTGTTCCAGCTTTCGGCTACTTTGTCGTTAGCACAGTATTCTGCCGATACTTTAACTCCACCACAAAATGGGCACGGTTTTAATTTTTCAGTCATCTTCCTTCATCTCCCTGTTCCAACATTCAGAACATCTTCCTACTGGGCAATCTTTATCATAAAATTCAGAATAGATCACCCTAATACATGGAATCGGAATTCCTGTTGTTGCCTTGCGTTGTGCGTCTGGAAACTTCTCAAAGAAATCCATAGCGTATGTTTTAATAGGGTGTTCGGCTACCCATTTGTCGGCGATTTCATCAGCGTTATCGGGAAAATGATCGGGTTCACAACAATCAAAATCGATAAACGGGCACCCCTCACATTTGAAATGTTCCTTGCACATTCTCTTTAAATCCATGATACTTGCCATTACTCATCATCTCCTATCAGCTTCATGGCTTCGGCTCTGTACTTTCATTGGTCTGTACAATAATCTACTTCTCCCTGATTATTATACGGGCACTTTTCCCAGCCACCATGACATCCCGCACAGCCGAAATTATCGTCTATGAAATCGAACCCCTCAACCGCCAGTTTCAACAGCCGTCTCAGCTCTGAATTTTGCTTTTCAAGCTCTGAAACTTTATGCTCCAGGGCTGCCGTGTATAAATATTCACCCATTGTTTTCTTCCTCCTCTGTCGCGTTTTCGAGAAAATACCGTTTTGCGTCCCCGTCAATGAATCTGATTTCTTCGGGGTATGCTTTGTGTATTGTGCCGTCCTCACGTTCGATAATGCCCAAAACTTGGGTTACCGTTCCGCCAGAGTGTCCACCTATCATAGGCGACGGCGGTATAACTTCACTTCTCTGCTCCCAACAATGAAATAATGCCCTTTGCTGACCGACTATGCATGGGCGCAAATTGAATTCTATTTTGATTGTTCCAGCTGCCATTCTTAACTTTCCTCCTTAATTCTCTGTAGCTGACGATTCAGCTTTGCATTAATGATTTTATCAACCGTGTCTTTGCCGATAAAATATCGCATCTGTTCAGCCATAATCAAAACGTCAGCGACTTCTTCCTTGAAATTTTCAAACGCTCCGTCCTTACCACGCTTGCATTTTTGGACTGCAAGTATTGCTTCGGCGCATTCTTCAACGAACTGTTCTCGCTGTGGCTCATAGCCGTAATGCTCGGCAATGTTTTTCAGAACCTGTTCAACTTCGTCGTTCATAACCTTTCCTCCCTGACATTGTATCTGTCGTAAAATTCGTGTTTACTTTCACAATTGACTTTGATTTGCGAAAAATCAATGTCGTACTCTTTCTCAAACTGCTTCATCAACTCAGTTGACGAAAACTGTTTCCCGAATATCGGCGGGCATTCAAGAATGAACATGAAATCCTCCGTAAATTTCTTGATGTAATTCTTTGACCTGCCGCGTCGGTGGAACACGGTTACAGCAACCGCAAGTGCAGCCCTGAACATATCGTCTATGCTCGATGCGTACATATCGTACTGCGCTGCGGTATTGGCTTTCTCCGTTTCCTTTCTGATGTCGCGTTCAATGTCTTTTAGTGAACGAACTTTCATCTTTTCCTCCTTCTGTATAGTTCTCTCTGATCTTTGCCTGATAAATACGGCAGATTGCTAAAAACTGCTCGTACTCGTCTTTAAAACGCTTGTACACGCTGATTATGCGTTTCTTATGCTGCTGTGCCTCGGATTTAAGCAACTTTCCTGCATGATACTTCGCATACAATCCGAAAAACATATAGTACAGCATAGTCTCGGGCGGCAAGGTGTCTTTTGGCAGTTCCTTGCCATGTGCAGCTAACGCCTCAATCTCCTTGGACAATTCTGACTGCATCTTCAACACTCCTCGCTATTCCCGCTTTACAGCCGTATTTGCTTGTCATGACTGCAAGAAATCGTTCCTGATCGGGTCTTATAGTGCCGGACTTCGATTTCACCTCGATGAAATACACCATTCCGTTTTTAACTGCGAACAGATCGGAGAATCCTCGCGGCAGTCCTGTATCAAACCATCTTCCGTCCTTGGTCTGAAATTTCCCGACATTTGCTCGGAACACGCAGAAGCCAAGCTCCGACAGCTTTAACCTGATCGCCGACTGAATGTCATGTTCCGTCATACTCCTATCACTCTCCTCATGTAATTGTATTTATTGGGGATAGGTATATCATGATTTACTGCATATCTGACACACCATGCGAATTTATACTTATGAAGCTTCTGAAACTCTACCACCTCGCTCCAAGTCCGAAGCTCAGCGTCAGCCAAACGTGTGTTTTTAATATCGTCCTGCCGTTTCATTTCAACAAGGTCTATTTCAACTGTTTTTTTATCGGTTTTACGAATCTCCTTGACTGCCGCAGCCCCGCAGTACGGACATTTGCTCAAAGTTGGCGGATATACCGCATAGCACTCGGGACATTCGCGGATCTTAACTGTATTTTGCTGCCGTGTCTTGCTTTCAAGTGTCCATTTACGGTCGTCATCAGGAAGTCCGTGAAGGTAGCAGTTGCCCACATGGTCAATAATGATAGCTGTTTTATCGGGCATATATCTCATAGACCTCATGCTTTGCTGAATATACAGTGTCAGCGACTGTGTAGGACGGAGCAGGACTGTGCACTCGCAGTCGGGAACATCAAGCCCCTCTCCGAACAGGTCACAATTGCAGAGTATTTTAATTTCGCCTTTTCTGAAACGCTCCATAACGCTCATGCGCTCCTCTGTGCTCGTTGTTCCGTCAAGGCTGTAAGCTGTATAGCCTGCTCCCGAAAACTCGGCTGCGGTCATTCTGGAAGCCTCTACGCTTGCGCAATATACAATGGTTTTCTTATCCTTGGCAAGACGTTCCCATTGTCTGACGGTGTCGCCGTATATTTCTTTGTTCTGCATCAGCTCCGCGACTTCGTCCGCCTTATAATCTCCGGCTTTGACATGAAGCCCCGAAGTATCGGCAAGCTTGACCGAATAATACTTATACGGCGAAAGAAAATTATTTTCTATAAGCCAGCGGGTACTTACCGAAGTTATAAGATCGTCATATACTTCACCGAGACCGCCTGCGTTCAGCCTGCACGGCGTAGCTGTGAATCCCAGACGCACAACAGGAAATCTGTTATATATTTTCTTGTATGTATTCGCTGTAGAATGATGAGCTTCGTCCGTAATTATTATCTGCGGTTTCGGAATATCATCAATATGCCTGCTGACCGTCTGGACCATGCACACAGAACATAGCTCCATATTCACGCCCTGTCTTGCAAATGTATTGGATATCTGCTGGCACAGCTCCCTGCGGTGTACCAAGAATAACACTCTGTTGCCTTTATCTGTCGCTGAACGTGCTATCTCAGCCTGTATTACGGATTTACCTCCGCCGCAGCCGAGAACGGCAACCACGGATTTGTTACCTTTTTTGAGCGAACCCTTAATATCGGCTATAAGTTTTTGCTGATATGGTCTTAGTTGCAATTACCTTTCTCTCTCCTTTCCCACTTACCCACTTGATTCCCACCTGAAAGTGGGATAACGTTTTAGGCTGTTTATAGGCGTTTGTCGCACCAAGTCCCACCGTCCCACCTATTTCGCGCATTGTCTCATACGCGAGAACGATATATAATATTTACTTAAAATATCATAATTTAAGTAAATTCAAATATTGTTATAAAATATGTGTATGTATTCGGGGGAAAGGTGGGACTTTTAAATATAGGTCATTTTTCTCGCTATATAGCGGCTTTTTACTGTCCCACCCACAAGTGGGTTATAGTGGAATAAATTCTGATAATGAAGTTTCTTCGACATCTGAATTTAGTAATTTCATGATTATGTATCTTGCACGATGTCCGTCAACAGATGTTTTCTTTGAATTTTTGCCATTACTATCTATCTCGATCAGATAGTTACTTCTCAACCAAGACAAAACTGCCCTTTCATCAAAACCGTTATCAGTAAGCGCTTTTCGGAATATGCTTGATATGATATATACCTTGTTGTTTTCATCGTCAATCTTGCCCCAGAACTCGCCCACATTATCCGAAGTATTGAATCGGTTAGCATTTACTGCTACCCAGTCGCAAAGGAAATTATAGGCACGCTGACCTGCTGAAACATCGGACTTGTCCTTTAGAAACTGCGACATCTGCTCGACCGTCAGCACCTTGCCACTGTGAAAAATAAACTTGTCCGCAAGTTCGTCACCGATGATGACCAGTGCCGCAGCCATAGCCTGCTTCTCAGTTGTGTTATTTTCAAGGAGTTTTTTTAACAATTCCCGATATCGTTCAGTTACCTTTTCAAACACTTCCGGCGTAAGTGCCTCAATGTATTTTCTGCCTGCAAAACCATAGTTCTGTTTCAGACAGCTTGAAGTTGCAAATCCGTCCTTGATAACGCTGTCAGCCGCCTTGCATTCAATGTCGATAACTCTGTTTACCGCACCTGCTCCCGAACTGTCGGAAGTAAGCGGAGATTCACCCGTTGTAAGCACACACAGCGCCCACCTTGGCGTTTTGTCAACTCCGCCCGACTTGTTTCCTCTCGTTCTTCCTGTTCCCTGAGAAAGCTGATAAACATCGAATTTAGAATGTCCGTGGCTGTCCTTTGAAAGCTGAAGTTCATCAATGCACATAGGCACGTTGTTTAAAAACGCCGCTGTTTTCTCGTGCCCGACCTGTGTCGCATTAAATGTCTGTATGTACTGACCGATGTCAGGATTTCCCCACACCGAAGCGGCAAGCATTAATGCAACGGTCTTACCCGTTCCTGATTCTACGCCCCACAGATGAACGAAAAACGACAGACAGCCTATTTTCCCTATGAGTGGACTTGCAAACGATGCGGCAAGCATTACCTGTGCTGTAAGCGATTCAGAACGGCATTTTTGCGCTTCTGCAAGCCATTTGGTATAATCGCCGTGTTCTGTGATCGCAGCGTACAGAGTGCTGTAAGACGCGTCTCCGTCGAATACTATGTTATCGACATACGGGGAAAAAAGTTCCCCGTTTCCGATATATCCGAGCCTTCCTACCGATTCAGTTTCGGGAATGATATCAGGGTTCAGGGTTTCAACGTCACAAAGGAATTCAGATAATAGTTTTGCTGACTTCGATGTGACCGAAACGCCTAACGCCGAAAACTGGATTATTTTTGAACTGTCGAACAGATCACGCTTGCTTGCAATAAAATCGCGCCAATATCGTCCTTTAAAGAATGATATACGCAATTTTTCTTCACCAGTGTCAATGTTGACCAAGCGTTCGATCGGCATGATCGGGTGCAGGCAGGCGTACTCATTACGCTCTTTAAGAACCTTTGAAACTCCCGAGCTGTCGCAATGCCACAAACCGCACTCCAGTTCAAGCGGCTGATTCGGGAAGTCGGTCGGATTAACTGCTGTGACCGAACTTACATTGCCTTTTCTCATACCGCTTTCGTATGCCTTGTAAAGTTTCTTGAACGTTTTACAGCCGAGCTTTCCCGCTTCTATCGCAAGGCGTTCAAGAGCACGTTCCTTGAGGAACGGGGTAGGCTGATAAAATACCTCTTTGTACGGTTCTTCGCTGTTGGTGTAATCATCGAGACTGTAATGTATCTGCCATTCAAGACCGCTCATATCATTAGGGTCAATACTGCCGTTCTTAGCGGTTTCATAGCAGCGCATAAACAGTGATATCTGCCCCTGCTCCCGCGCCACTTTTCTCAGCAGCGTAAGGTTATTAGTGAGCTGCGCCTGAGTTTGGCTGAAATACGCGATGTTTTGAAGAATTTCTATAACTGCCGTTGCTCTTTCAACGTTGTCTGACAGCAGAAACGCCGCCTCAGCCGCCTTATAGCTCAATTCAAACAAACTTACACCTCCTTTCGCTTGGATTCTGTAATCAGAACGGGCATTCGCTGTCGCTCAGAATTTCTTCGTATTCTGCAAGTATACCGCTATCGGCAGCCGCAGCCTGAGCAGGCGGCGACTGCACAGCAGTACTGGTTTTGCCCATTATACTGATATATTCGCAATTAAGCGTTTTGTAAGTTTTTCCCTCAAATTCGCTTGTCTCGATCTTTCCGATACAGAATACCGTATCTCCCTTTTTGATATCGCCTGCAACTCGTGCCTGATCGTGCCAAGCTATACAGTTTGTCCATATTGATTCGGTTTTGTCGGGCTGACCTTGCAATGGTCTCTTGCCGACACTAACGCTCCATTTGGTATACGTTTTACCGTTTTGTGATGTTTTCATCTCAGCGTCTCTTGCTATAAAACCTGCAATGATAAAACTTCCGTCCTGTAATTTACTGTACATTTTCGCCACCTTCGAGTAATTCTGCTGTGAGCTGTTCTGCTCTGCTTGCGTTGACCTTTACGTCAAACCAGTCGGAAATGCTTGACATTCCGTCTTTAAGACTGTTGTATATTCCTATATATTCGGCGATATCATCGACCGTCATGGTTTCGATTTTTCGATCAAGCCGCTTTTCTATAGCCTCGACCTTGACACCGAACTTCTCAAAGGCAACGACCATTTTCTTGATACGGTCGGATATCGGTGCTTCATTTACGCCCGCAAGAGTTTTCTTGCACTCGATGACCGCTGCTTCGATCAGGTCGGGAGGAAGTATCGCAAGTATCCGCGCTCTGAGCCTGCGCCCTGCAAGGTTAGCGTTGTTCTCGTAGATATCGCGCTGATCTGTAAGCTGTTTCACGCCCTTCCTTGTGTCCTTAACATGGTGCACGACAAACGTCTGAGAACTGATAACGTTCGTTTCCATATCCCAACAGTATGCCTGCATTTCGCTCTCGCCCTCTTTCTGCGAGAGTTCCTTAACGCCAAAGTCAAGGTTTCCCCAGCAGCGGGCAAGCTCCTCGGCAAGCCTGATAGTCGGTCCGGAGATAGTTTCTCCTGCTCTCGGGTAAGAATATGTAGCTTTTTCTGCAAGGCTCTTTCGCTTGCAGGCTTCCATTGCCTTGGCATAGGATTCATATTCATTTCTCGGAAAATGTTTTGCAATAACAAGCTTGCCCTGCGCTTCGGCAACAGCTCTGGAAGCTTCGATGCTTACCGTACCCTCGTTAATGCTCTTGGGCTTGCTTACAGCAAACGGGTTCTGATTCTGTTCATTTGTAGTGACGATCTGATTTTCCATAATTTAAAATTCCTTTCTTGCGACCCAGTCGGGAAGCGATAAACTGTGTATTTGCGGATTTTTTTCATATCCGTACCAAACATCTGACATCAGGCAGTTGCGATAAACTTCCAAATCAGCCCGAGCATCTTTTTCGCCGAGTTCAAGCATAAGGTTGTCCGCTGCGTAAACGCATACAGCATACGGCGCTTCTTTTTCAACAGCTATGAATATAAAATTGTTGGCTGCTATGCCGTTCTCCTGCAAGCCGTGCATATACCACCATGACTGAACATGATAGCGATAGTTATATGCTGATTTCGTAAATGATTCAGGAGAAGCGTCCTGCGTTGTTTTAAGGTCAATGATAATACCGTCATTTCTGAGGTAGTCAGGACGGCATTTGCACTCAACCCCGTCCTCAGTCCAAAAAAATGACTGCTCTGCCGTTCCGTTAACAAGAAGCTTCTTGGCAACAGGGTGATTTATCACTGAATCAGCTATGCTCTTAGCCTTTTGATATATAACATCAGAAACAACCGTCTTATCTTTTGAAGCCGCCACGAAATCGTTCCATGCAGCCTTGCCTTCCTTGGTTCTTCGGTCACACGTTGGCGCAACTGCGTACTCGTTATCGAAATCTTTGGGTTCAAGCACAAGCTTATGCACGACCGAGCCGAGAAGTAAGGTTTCCGTTTGCTCCCGAGGCATCTCCTTGGCGGATCTATAATGCAGCGGAGAACGGTGTATCAAATCAAGATCCGACTTTGAAACTGCTTTATGAGCATGATATTCTGTATTTGTCATTACTCGTCCACCTCCGCCGTCCGTCTGCTGTTTTCAATGCATTCAGGGCACAGCACCATGCCTGAAATGATATAGTAATCGCCGCCCTCGTATATCTTAGCGCCGCACTCATCGCAGACGGTGCAGGCGGTAGGAGCGAAGTTCGGGCATGATGAAGGGCACGGGAACTGCCTGCAAAATTCACACATTGCAGCTCACCGCCATTGTATAATTATCAGGTTTCATATTGACATTCCTCCTATTTTACGCTATAATGTGGTTGTGTTAATTTTTGTTTGCTGTACGCTTGTACAGCTATTTTTTTGTCTCATGTGAACCAGTCCTTGCCGAAGATCCTGATATAGCAGGAAATGTGATAGGCAAAACCTATTCCTCTGCGGCACTCTCCGATTATCAGCTTCTGACATGATTTGCAGTATCTCATGGGATCACCTCCTCTCACAGGGTAAAAAATGACAATTGGGTTCCTTTGCGCGATTCAATGATGTTTTTCATGCAATCCTTTGTATTCCATGCCGCTTCTCCCGAAACATACGGCTGACGCCAATGGAATCCGATCCAGTCGAAACATTCTCCGAAGCCCACGCTGTTCATCCAGTATGACCATTCTTTAGGGTTTCGTTCATACATCAAGTCAAACCTGTGTGGACGCTTACGTTCCTTTTGAATACCGAATCCGCACATTGAACATCCTGTCCGCTGTGCTTTTGTTGTGAACAGCCGCCCCGATGAATCCGATTTTATTTCGCCGTATATCTTAGGCACCGGAACTTCCAGATCAATCGCAAGCTGAAGAATATCCTGTCTGTTAAATATGGCGAAAGGTGCTGAACGGATAGTCGTTTCACCGAAGTAGTTGCAACCGTTTATCATAAGTGATTTCTGCCTACGCCCGCCCTCAGATGCCATAAGACCTAAAAACGGTACGCTGTTATGTGCCTTAGCCCAATCATCACACGGTTTTTCTTTGAGATAGTAGCAGCATTTGTCCGACACCATGAAATCTGGTTTCAGATAATCCACATTTTCATTAGCATTCTCATATCCCCCAAACAGTTCAAGCCATTGTTGGGATAGCTTCATTCGGGTGTCTTTTCGATTGCCGCCGTATTCTCCGGTTTCCCCCGTTATGATCGCATGACGAACTGTCGCGTTATCTGCGGTCGGGCGCTGCAAAAGGCTGATTTTGTTGGCGATTTCTTTGCTTAATATGGGAAATCCGAATTCCTGTATCACTTGTATCTTGTTTTTTATAGGCTTCACATTAATGACGCCGAGTTGTTTATGTATTTCCTGTATTGATTTATCTTCAAGTGATGATGCGGACACCATAGGCAGGTCAAGTTTCAACGATTTGATGAAATAGCACAGTGTTATTGAATCCAATCCTCCGACCGATATATGGCAGTCAAGGTCACGTTTTCCACATTCACGAATAAACTCCCATACCCTTGATTCTGCATACGCAACTTTAAACTCATACGGCTGTTGTTGTTTGACTTTAAAATCGGATATTTTCCGATCCGCGTCGATTGCAGTCAGCCGTTCTATAACATTCATTGCTCATAACTCCCCCCACTGGTCTGCCATAGCCTGTGCTATGCCTGTAAATGTTTTTGATCTATGCTTCGCAGATTTCTCTTTGCCATACACCCTACCTTTTGCCGCTTGCTTCTTCCATATCTCAGCGTTACCACAAACCCAACCGCCAAGAGGTTCAACAACATCTGTGGGCTGTAACTTTGGTAAACCTTTAAGCCACAGACAAGTCTTTTTAGTGTAAGGGTGTCCATATTCGTATGGCTGAATTATCTGCGAATATGGCGGCAACTCAAACACTTTAGACGGTATCGGATTCTCTACTGCAATATGTTCACAGTCAACTTCGAGGAACTTCATAAAAAACGCCTTTGCTGCCAATCCTTTTTCGTACCGTTCTTGATTAAGTTGCCCTTTCTTAGGATAAAGTCTGCAAGCACCTGCGTTACTGAGGTATGTGCAAGGCGGGTGTGCTACTATCAATTCCCACTTGGTTACGCTGTGCTGTGTGCCGTCCATAGTCTCAAAGCAACCACCGTTGATGATTCTCAGCACATCACCGTGGATATGCCATTCAGGGTGTCCACCACTTGGTTCTTGTATATCCGCACTGTATGCTTCATGCCCCAGTTTGCGGAACTCTGTGCATACTCTCTGCGATTCCTCGCAGGCAACTAATACTTTCATCGCTGTTTACCCCCCCTTACATATTTTTCCATACATGAACCGCACAAAGTCAGGCGTACCCTTGCGGAGAACCTGCTCCGGCGTGAGCTCGACCCTGCGGTCTATCTGCTGTATCTTGATCGCCACAGCCGCAGCCATTTCGTAGAGTGTCGGTTTCATATCTGCCCCCACACTCTATAGATTTCCTCGCGGTTCTTTTCGATCGCTCTGCGCTCCCTGACCTCTTTGTAAGCCCTTGCACGGTGTTCTGAGCGGCTTTTCTCGGTCGCCCATACGTTGTACTTATGTACCAGCTCGCACGTCTCCTGCGCCGCGTAGGCTATCAGAGCGGCGGCGGCTACGATCGCTATTGTGGTTAATGTGTTCATTGTTCATTCACTCCTGTCAGTGTTAGATCTTTTGTTAGAAAATCGGAACGGTCTATGCGGAATTTATTGCACAGCAAGCGCACTTCCGATAGTGTGAAGTTTTCAGGGTTGCGTTTCCTGTTGCCAAAGGTTTGCCCTGTTGTGCCGATTATTTTTCCCATTTCCGCATTTGACCGCTTGCCTTGCACAAGTTCAATGTTGCGGCTCAATCTGTCTTTTTCTTTTTGAGCCTCTGTTAGATACACTTTTGGCACGGTTTGCTTACCTCCTTTAATCTACCAACTCTTCGCAGGTCGTACCGAGACGCTTGGCTAAAGCGACGCCTGTGATGATTGTCGGCACTTTCATGCCCTTTTCGTACTGCGCGACAGTAGGCTGCGCGACTTCTATAGAATTCGCAAGTTCAGCCTGTGTCAAGCCCTTTTCCTCTCTGAGACGCTTTACATTTTCAGCAAATGACATAATTTTCACCTCACAATTTTTTATATACTGGCTATTGACATTTTGACTAAAATAATATATACTTAAAGTGTCGAAGTAAGTAAATATTATTTAAACTCATATCCTACAAGATTTATTTCTCGCAAATAGCTTAGTTATATTATATCTTAGATTTCTAAGAATGTCAATTGATTTCTCTTAGATTTCTAAGATTTTAGTGCTATGCACAATTTTCAACAGGATTTTATATGAGTTTTTTATAAAAAGGAGCATTTTATGAGAACTGTTGATAGAATACAAGATATCCTTAATAAAAAGGGGATTTCTGCTGCAAAAATGATGAGAGATTTAGGTTTTTCAAGTGGGTTATTTTCACAATGGAAAACCGGAAAGCAAAAGCCCTCTTTATCAAAACTTGAAATGATAGCAGATTATCTCGGCGTTACAATCACCGAATTACGATTCGATGAATTGAAAGAAAACGCTATAGAAAAATTTGGATTTTGCTGGGACTACACAGAAAGGGAAAAAGCAAAAGCAAATTCCAGAAAACTCATTAATTCTGGCACGTTAAACACAGAGGAGACTGTAAAAAATGCCGTTATAATTTTCAAGGCACTTTTTTCAAGAAGCCTTGAAGAGTATCATTTCAGCCTAAGCCATGTTAATTTTGAAACGTATGTAGCAATGCTGCTTAATCAAGATTTTTGGAAAAATGAATATTCTCCAGAAGTTTATAATGAATTAGTCAGACTTTATGGGACTAGAGAAGGCATTAATGAAGGAACTTATTATATTGCACCAAAACATACAAAAGAAAAAGCAACAGCTTTGAATCTTGACGAAAAAAACAATATCAGCAAAACTGAAAGAGAGGTTAAGCTTATAGCGAGAAAAACAAAAGACCTCCCTGAAGAAGAAAGGGAGGCTTTGCTTAAATTACTCAACAGCACAGTTGATACATTTTTAAAAGCGAAAGGGATTAACAATGATTGATTCAGAACGGAGATTGTACATACGGCAACTTAGCGCAAAGCTTCTACTTGCCCAAAATAACTTATCTCCTGTAATTGATGTAAGGGATATGGTTTTGCCTAAGAACATTTTTATTTTGTCGTTTGATGAGTATTCACGAATCACCGGATGTCCTGTAAAAGAACTTACACATAACGGAACTTATGCTGATGGTTATACTATAATTGCCGATAATATAAAAATAGTTCTTTATAGTTCAAAATACGATTTTTCTTGCCCTCAAAGGCTTCGATTTTCTCTTGCTCACGAGATAGGTCACATCTTCCTTAGGCATACCGAAGATGATGACAAAAGTGAAGAAGAAGCTAATTACTTTGCGTCTCAGGTAGTTGCACATGATGCAATAGTGGTTTCGATGCTAACAGGCAATTGGAATGTAGATTTAGACTTTATCCGTGATCAATTAGGTATTTCATGGGATACCGCTATACTTAAATTAAAATATATTAACCGTAACAAAAGGGCTTATAACAGTGCTGAATATCAACTTTTTACAAAATACAAATATCTTTTCAGCACGCACAAAAACAACAGAAATAAGTTTGCAACTGCTTCAAATGAAATATACGTTGAATTTGATGAAGCTTTTGCGTGATTGTTACACCTCTTGAGGTGAAAGTGAAGAAGCAGTATCATACTGATAATTTAATTCTTTGAAAGGAGGTGAAATTAATGACACCAGAAATTATAATTCTTATATTACTTGCGATTATATCTATTATTCTTATTTTATCGGTTGTGCATATATCAGCCAAAGTTGATGAAATTGCAAGTAGAATGAGAAGATTAGTGGAAATTGCAGAAAAAAGCGAAAACAAATAAGGTGCGTATTTAATCCGCGCATCATAGGCTGACAATGTCCCGCCTCCCCCACCCGAGGTGCGCAGGCGTTGGAATTATGGGATTGCGACCGACAAGAATGTCGGTCACAGTCACGCCTCGCATGAGGCGTGTGAGTTGAAATGAATGGAACAGGGAAAGGAGGTTGGGATTGTGGCAAAAGCAAAAAAACTTCCAAGCGGCAATTGGCGCGTGCAGGCGTATGATAAAGATACGCAAAAATACAAATCATTTACAGCTCCTTCAAAAAAAGAAGCTGAACTTGCAGCTCTTGAATGGCGCAACGGTAAAGAGCTGCAATGCAACGATAAAACTGTGGGTGACTGTATAGATGATTATATAAACAGCAAGAAAAATGTATTAAGTCCAACCACTATTAGCGGTTATGAAAAAATAAAGAGGAATAATTTGTCAGAAGTATGTGGTGTTCCTATCAACAAGTTTACTGCCATTGATATCCAAAAACTCGTCAATAAGCTTGCACTGACAAAATCGCCTAAAACTGTCAGGAATGTTCATGGTCTGCTTGTGTCTGTTCTGAACGTCTACGCACCAGAGCTTCACATCAGTACGACGCTTCCTGCAATGCAGAAAAAAATAAAGCGGCTACCGACTGTAGATACAGTGATAGCCGCCGTTGTAGGTTCTGAGCTTGAGCTTCCGTGCTTACTTGCAATATGGGAAGGCTTGCGAATGTCAGAAATAAGAGGCTTGAAAAAATCTGACATTCAAGGAAATATATTAACAATTCAAAGAACTATTGTGACTGTTGAAGGCAGGCATATTGAAAAAAATGCCACAAAAACATATGACAGTACACGCCAGATACGACTATCTCCGTATCTTCTCGATCTGATCAATAAGCTTCCTGCGGAGCAGGAGTATTTAACTGATAAAACATCAGCATATATCTATAAACACTTCCAAAAAATTTTGAATGATAACAATGTTGAACACATGACATTTCATGATTTGCGGCATTTAAATGCGTCAACCATGTTGGCTTTGGGCATTCCTGATAAATATGCCATGGAGAGGGGAGGGTGGAGTTCCCCTAATATTATGAAGTCTGTTTATCAACATACCTTTTCCTCCGAGCGCGATAACGTTGATAAGTTAATAGACGATTTTTTTCAGAAAAAAATTGAAAACATCACACAAAATATCACATGGAATGAATAACTTGCCATATTTTCGGGCAATTTTAAACTATTCACGGGGGTTCAATTCCCCCCGCCTCCACCAATCCAATATTACACAAAACCCTACTACTTTGTAGGTGGCTTTGCCGTCACGGTTTGGTTGTAATATCAAAACGAAAGAACCAGAGGGTCTTATGCTCTCTGTTTTTTCAATTAAGGGGATATATATTTATGAATGCTGTTGATCGAAAACTTAAAATACATACTAAAAACGGAAGCTATTCTGAGGGTGCTGCTAACCGTTCTATCCTAACGGTTACTTGGGATAGTAATAATACCAAGACCGCTGTTGCAATTGGTATAAACCCAAGTAAAGCCAATGATAATAGAAGTGATAAAACACTTACAACATTAGGAAGATTTTTAGCGGCTAACGGATATAAGGAACTGAAAATGTTCAACATATTTGAAAGCTACTCTACAGACCAAAGTGGAATCAATTATAAAACAGCAACCAATTTTGTTACATACAAATCTGAATTTGAAAACGCTGACGCTATTTTTATTGTATGGGGAGTTGCAAAAAGTTATAAATCTGAAAAAGAAAAAATAATTGAAATTCTGAAGGAATATGGTGATAAGATTTACTGCTTAAAGAAAGATAATAGGTATCCATTACACCCAAGCCGGATGAGTTATGAATGTGAAATATCAAAGTATAGCTTTGATTGAAATACTACATATGATTTTATGTAAATTTGAGAAGTATGTCAAATATCACTATAAAACAAAAGCCAAAGAGTTTTAGTCTCTTTGGCTTAATTACTTTAAATTTCACTTATTCTCTTTATATGATGTAAGTGCATCCAACACAGCATAATACACCATTTCATCAGGGTGGTATCTATCGTCATTGAATATGGAACTGCCCGATTTACTGAAATGCTCCAAAATCGCAGCAGCACAGCCTGCACTTCGATTCTGTCCCGATTCACATTGGCAAATAATACGTAATTCCTTTGACTTTGCGGAATATACAAACTCTGCTATCTTATCAGCTTCGGGAAGTTCTGTCTGAAAATCATCTAACGGAATGTAGAGTACATTATCAGATTTGCCATTGTAATCAACAAGCGAATAGCAGTCTTTATCATTACTATATCTGTCGGGGTCATAAAAGCTGATGACAGCAGTGTTTTTGAAAAAATCTTTTGGAAGTATATAATTTTCAATAAAGTCCCGAGAATATATATCAACCGAAATATACATCTGTATTACGTCTGTAAACATATTATAATCAATTTCGGCATACTTAGCAAGCAACAGATAATGATAAATCATAGCTGCATTAAATGAACGTGAAAATAAATAATTGTATTGCTCTATGACCTCATAGAATTCACTTTCAAAATTATAACTTTCAAGAGCTTTAGAAAAATAATTAATTTTGCTATATTTCTCGTATGCTTTTATAGAATCTTCTGATGAAACGCCTTTTTCAATAAGATATATGTAAATATCTTCCCTTTCAATGAAAGGATATTTTTGAAATAGTTCTGATTCAAACATCTTTTTTATATTCAATACATCAGTCGATATATTTTTTATCATACTATGAACTGCCGAAAAGATACGGCTGATTTCTCTTTTAGTCGAGGGCTGTATCGCTTTAATCCAAGGATATTCTCCGCATATTTTTTCTATTTTTTGCAAAGATTTATAATCCAAAGCAGAAAGTTCGGAAATTGGAATATCGGAAACAATCAATCCGGTACGATTCTGACATTCATATAAAAATTCCATTGTTTTTGTGGATATGATATTTCGCTGAATATCGGGATTTTGCCGAATGTAATCATAGCCAAAATGATTACTGACCGCTTTTGCAGCCAGTGGGATAAGTTTCCAGACAGTTCTGATTGATAAACTCTGATTTTCTTTTTGTTTTTTACTTCCCCATACGCAATCAAAGGGTATGTCGATTCCCATTGAAATCATTTGATTGCCACAAGAGCAGTTCTTGGGCGGCAAATCAATTCCAAACTGATTATAATTATTATGACATTCTGATTTACCACAGCAAGGGCAGTAATAGTGTGACGGCAGAGGATTCAGACCCATATATCCAATCAGATAAGCAATAAAAGTTCCGTTGCCTGTTATCATCGGTATAGAATGTTCTCTCGCAACTTTAGAAATTATTCGGTATGCTTCAAATTGTAGTATTGTTTCAGAACTTTTCAACATTTCAATTTCTTTATTGAATCTTTCTAAAGCAAAATCAGGAACACCTGCACAGTAGATTTTATGTAACTGTTCTTCGCAGGATTTTTTTATATTTGCAAATGCCTGTTCTTTTGAGATCATTTTCTTTACCTCCATAATTCCTAAAGATTATATACTCGCCGATGTTGCACTACATTCTTTCAATCATTCTTATGCAGTTCTATAAAAACCTCTATGAATATAAATAATATTTATTTGTATTATGAAAGGTTTACCTCTCCACAATCCCCAAATACTTATAAACCGTCGGATAAGACAAATTACAAAGCCTTGAAAACTCCTTTTTATTTATCTCACCATTTTTATATTTCGGATAATGCTTATAAAAGATACTTGGAATATCGTCTGCTGTTGTAGACGGTCTGCCGATTGTTTTACCTTTGGCTTTTGCATTTTCCATACCGCTTTTTACTCTCTGACTAATGATATTCCGTTCCAGTTCGCTGAATACGCCCATCATTTTAAGCATACCCTCTGTCATAGGGTCAAGCTCTTTACTGCAATCCACAACGAAAGTACCAAGCACTAATTTGATGTGCTTTTCCTTTGCAAGCTCGATAATATCGCAAAGCTGTTTTGTACTTCGGGTAATTCTGCTGACCTCTGTTGCAAGAATGGTATCACCCGACTGCACAATATCAAGCAGTTTCTTTAGTTCTGCTCTGTCGGTTTTCATACCGCTTTCGTATTCCAGATATATTGTAGTATCAGTTGCCCCTTGTTGTTTCAGCTCTCGTACTTGTCTGTTAATGTCCTGCATTTTCTCGTTGGTGGAACATCTCGCATATCCGTAAATCATCATCAACACCTCGATAATATTTAATGTGTAAATATTATAAGATATAAACGAAAAGAAGTCAACTGTTTCTTTTATAATTTCAGCCGTAATTTTTTAAGATTACGGCTGTTTTTTCGGTATCAAAAATTATAAACGGAAAGAGATGCTTATTTTTATATTATGTAATTCTTGGATTGTCGAAATCAGTATATCCGAAGTAGTTCTTAATAGCTGTTGTTTCTTCATTTTCACCAAAGCGAGATATCATAAATTTGTGATATTCTGCCTTGTATGGGTTGGTTTTAAGAATATCCAGGAATACATCAAGCAACTTATCCTGTGGGAAATTCGGATTCGACATATTCTGAAATATGTTGCTTGCTTGTTGAGTTGTTGTATTTGTGGGGTACCAGATGGTTTTTCCATTCTTATTTAATAAGCATACAAGTGATAAGAACACTCGCCAATAATCCGTGAATACACAGTCAAACAAATTGTCAGGTTTAATGCGCCCGTATAATTCTGCCTGCTGAGCTTGGTTGATGTTTGATACACTATTAATAAGTCCTGCTTCTGCTCCGTCACGAACAATATTGAATGCTGTAGCTGCTGCAATACCTTTCGCTGCTCCTTTTAAGCCAAAGCCACCGCCGCTCAGATTTGGAATGAGGCTGGTGATATTTGATATTCTTCTGCGGTTTGCCTGTAATGTCAATTCAATGCTTTCAAGCGTTGTGGTATAGTCATTCATTCCAAGGTGGAAATCAGCAAGGTGCTGTTGTTCAAATGAATCTTCTGTAACTGTCCATACACCCTCAGAAATCAATATGTTCATGGACTGTTTGATTAGAACACTGAGGTAGGATTGATATATTTTCGGATAAAAGCCAAGAAATGTAGAGAGATTCTGAACCTTTCTGTCATATTCTTTTCTTGCGTTATCAGCGCAGGCAGATGCAAGCTCACGGAATTTCAGTCTGTATGAATTGAAAGTATCCATACTCTCTGATATTTCAAGCTCTTTTCCGCATATAGGAAACTTTCTGATTGAACCAACTACCGGTTCCCAATTATCTGGCGCTGTTTTCTGTGATTCATGCTGTTCACTGCTTTTCATTTCCTCAATATATAAAATAGCAGCTTTAGCAGTATCTATATCCTGCGGATTTAAAGGCATAGAAATAGTAGATGTACCATTATTGCTCAATATACCAACCTGTAAAGCAGATGTATCTTCTGCAGTGCTTATCAGCTGTAATGTCAGATTTGAGAAATAAACGATACTTCCGCTTGAACCACCTTTCATAGAATTGCTCAGAATGCTGCTATATCCAGGTTTCAGATAATACAGAATAGCATAATCCTCATAGACTTCAAGCTTTGTGCCATTGGGTGACTGCAAAATATACTTATAGTTTTTAGTATTTCCATTTGCAGAAGCAATTTGCTCATTTGCATATGTCAGGACATTTGCAAACCGCTCTTTCTGACTATATTCAAAAATCAGATTAAGGTATTTTCCATTTGCCCTTGTTTGCGCTCCGCCATTTGACATTGGTCTGGGAGGGTTAACTATATTAATCTGTGTTAATTCGGAATAGTGATATTCTTCACTTCCATAAATCAAAGAATTTTCGGTGAAAATAAATTTCTTTCCTAAACCGAGCGCGGGGGTAAACACTTCATACATAGTATGCGATGTATTATTTGAATTGCTATTAGCTGATTGGCTTCCTAAAAGGTCACTAACTATTTGCTGTGAGCCGTTCACAGCCTTTTGAACAGTACTGTTTAGCTTGTTAAAAAAGCCATTATTTGTCGATTGCGACTGGAGCGCACCACTACATACTTTAGCACCGCATTTACCGCAAAAAGCTGCACCGTCATTTAATTTACTTCCACATTGCGTACAAAAAGCCATTGTAAATTTCTCCTTTCATTTTCTGTATTCTGCAATTTCAATCCAAGCCTTATTCTCCCATTCAATAGGAGAACTGTAACCGCTTTCAGAAACAGCTTTTCTGACACAATTCTGGAAAGCAATATATTCCTCATAATTCCACTTACTCCAGGGCTTTGAGGTGCTTTCGCTGTACTTGCCTACAGCACCGTCCTTTTTCGGAACGCATTCCAGTTTCAGACAATGTTTCAGCTTTGGATTATCTGAGCCAACAGCCTGCATAATATAGCTATCCACAGGAATGTGCAGATAGTTTTTCATAGCAGAGTCCTCTGCCGTCATCAAAACATATTTTAGCATCATATTCAGCCACTTTTGTGCCTGTCCATACGTCAATTCGCTGATTTCCGAATATGTATTGATGATTTCTTCGCAGATTCTTTTATGCTCACGGTCAAAGGCATTCTGTTTTTCGTCAGATTCCTTTACGGCATTCGCCAAAACGTCATATTCATGGACGAGCATTTCACAGATTTTTCGCTTTGCACCTTTTCTGGTGTTTTTATTCTCTGTGTTGAACTTTATCGTTCTGCACAAGTCCAGATAGGCTTTTTCTGCACATTTGATTAGAATATCGTTCATACTATCACCCTTTGTCATATTGAAGTACGCATACTTCAAAAATTCGAGTACCATAATTTTTACCTTTCGCTCTTGTCTTGTTTGATCGTTTACATAAACTTTTCAGGTTTTACGTTCAGAGCATAGCAAATCGCCCTCAGGTCTTCCGGATACAGCGTTTGTTTTCCGTTCAGAATCGCATCAAAAGACTTAGCGGAAATTCCTGCTTTCTTTGCGACATTTGCTGTTTTTAAGCCATTGTTTACCATGTATGTGCGAACTTTCTCATAAACTCTCATAAGACAGACTCCTTTCCAGAAATTCTGAATTTATTATCATTTTACCACAGATTATCTGTGAAGTCAAGCGGGCTATACAGATTTTCTTGATTCCTTTGTTGACATAACAGAATTCATGTGGTACAATCAAGGTAGAGGTGATTTGATGAAATACGAAATCGGTGCAAGAATCCGTAAATATCGGGAAATGAGTGGTTTCAGCCAAAAGGAACTGGCACAGAAAATCGGTGTCAGCAACAGCCGTGTTTCCAACTGGGAACAGGGAATCAACCGTCCCGATGCGGATATTCTTGCGGATATCTGCAAGGCATTGAATGTATCTCCCAGTGAACTGCTTGATGTCAGATTATCACCGGAAGATTTAAGCGAACAAGAGCGAAAGGTAATTATGGCTTATCGCACCAAACCAGACCTCAGGAAAGCTGTAAATATTCTTTTGGGTATTGAATAATTGTTTTTTCAGCAAAGAAAAAAGCTTTCTGCATGAAAAAACGATACAGCTGTCCGCGGTTATTAACGGTTGAAAAGCCGAGCTGTTCCTTTTGCTGAATTATCGCTTGATTCTTATTGACTCTTTTGTAAAGTCTGACTGATTTAAGCCGCTTTTTGAAAAAAACCTTATATATTTATTGACGGCACGGGTAGGACTGTTCTTTTGCCTGATCTGTCGGTATGTTGTGCAGAAACTTTCTGTGTACTTTTATATATAGAAAAAGCCATTGACACTTCATTTATAGTGTCAATGGCTTTTGGTTTAATTATTAAATAAGAATTCCTGTACTTCATCAAGCAACATATACGCTATAGAGAGCTTGTTTTTATATCTGATAGGCAGCTTGTGCTCCTTTTCTTTGGCTTCAACTATATTATTCTTTGCAAAGCCAAGTAACTCTATTGCGTTAGGCTCAAAATTATCAAATGTTATTCGAGTTTTATTTTTCATATAAGAAAATCTCCTTTAGGTTATTAATCATATTGGGCGAATATCTTTCCTATAAATTTTGCAATTTGTTTGTTCCCTGTGTGCTCAGTGATATAAGAAACAATTTCAAATTCTACACTATGAATTGATTCAATCATGGCGAGATTTGTATAGTAATTCAACCACCCCCTTAATTTCTTTGCCAGTGATTCACATAAACATTCATAAGACATATTAGGAAAGTCATTTAATATTTCCTTTATCTTGTTTAGAAGAAAATCTATATTATCTCTGGTTGGAACAGAAATAATATTATTGTTTTGCTTATAAATTCTATATCCAAGAAATGAAAAGCCGTCTTTCAAATGAGTAATTTTAGTTTTTTCATACGAAAGGCTTAACCCTCTTTCAGATAAGAAACACTCTACCACAGGGACAACAATTTGCAGGGAAGCCTTACTTATACCTGTAATAATAAAATCATCTGCATAGCGTATTATGTGTACAGTATCATTAAATCTGTCTTTAAGAACTCTTTCCAATCCATCAAGAACCATGTTGCAAATAATACCTGATATGCAAGAGCCTTGAGGAATTCCTTTTTCTGAGGAATAGAATATTTTATTATATACATATCCGCATTGAAGAAATTGCTTTAATATTTCCTTGTCTATTGGTATGTTCTCCATAATCCATTTGTGGCTTATATTATCAAAGCAGGCTTTTATATCAGCTTTCAGAATCCATTCAATTTCTGAATGTTTGGATAATAGTTCAATACATTTTGCTATGGCATCTTTTGCACTCTTATTGTGACGGAAACCAAAGGAACAGGAATCTGCGGTGATTTCTGCAATCGGTTCTAACGCTAGCTTGTATAACGTTTGCATAGCTCTGTCTTTAATAGTAGGAATTCCTAAAGGGCGTAGTTGCCCATTAGACTTTTTAATAAACATCCTTTTTAGTGGTTTGTGTTTATATCCTCTGTGTTTTAATGTTTTTATTGCTTGAAATTTCTCTTCAGGCTTATTCCATAAAACCCCGTCTATTCCGGCAGTGCGATTTCCGTTATTGGAAGTAACAATATTTATTGCTATTGCTTTGGCATAAAACGAATGAATCAGTTTCTTCTGTAAACATTCTACTTGCTTATCATTACAATTGGTATAGGCTAAGGCAATACGCTTTTGCAGCTTTTTAACACATTTTTCTGCTGTGTCAAAATTGATTTTTTCCCAGCAATCAATTGTGTCAGAAGTAGCACACATATTTATGTTAATTTTGCTCATCTCCTTTCAAAAGTTCTGCAAATGCGTTATTGGATATTTTATTATGGAGGAGGTCCTCTTACTTTGCATTTTATTTTAGGCTGACTTAGAATGCTCATTTTCTTTCACCTTTCCATTTACAGATTGAGTATAATCGCTTTCTGTTAAAAAAACGTTATATTCTTCTTTGTGGTCTTTTACATATTCACTGATATCTGCAAATATGGATTCAGCGAACATTTTAGCTTGCTTTTCATTGATTTGTATATCAGAATAATAATCCATATTTGCCACATCCCTTCTTTTTTTGAATTTACTCTTGACTTTAATTGCATTATATCATATAATAAGTTTATAGTAATCTGCGTATTATAAACCTTAGCATAAACTTTTGAATTGTTTGAGGTATTTGACCATGAAAAACATTAAGTACGAAGCAGAATCTGTTTTAATGGATTCTTCGGGAAATTTAAAACGCTTCACTGGCAAATTATATTATGATAAAGTCAGACTAAACAACTATAAATGGTATGGAAAAGATGACAGTATGCGAATATATGCAACATATCATTATGATTTGGACATTAACTGTTTTGTTGACACACTGCTGTGTAATACACCAGATTTATTATTGGAAATGCTAACATTGAGAGAAAAATTATCAGACAGTATTTTTGATGTATTGGATAAAGTGAAATTCGGTTTTAAAATAAGTGATAATGATTTAAAACTGATATGTAATTGGTGTAAGAAAAATGGATTTCCTGAGCATATAGATTCTGAAAGCAAAATTAAAAATAAAAAATTGTTTTCTTTGAAAGAGCCAAAACAAATTAGTTTTTCAGTAGTTGATTTTCTTAATAGATTGAATGATGTCTATAAAGCATTTTTACTCTATAAAAAAATAATAGAAAATCCGTGCAAAAGTCCAAGCATTCAGAATGATAAAATGAAATTTGAAAGTGCATTTCAAAGTATTGTATTTACAAATAAAATATGTTTCGGAAAAGAGATTTTTTTGGCTGTAAAAGCAAATGATTTATTTGATGCGGCTTTTTATCAATTAGCTAATATGTTATACTTACCAGAGGAACAAATAGCGATATGTCCGATATGCCATAGATTTTTTATACGGAAAAATGCCAATCAAAAATATTGTCATAATACTAAAGTTGTTAATGGAATAGAAAGGCGAACTTGTTATGCTCAAAAAATGTATAAGAGAAATCAAAGCAGAAAGGAATCAGAATAATGAATGTTGTAATATATGCTCGTTTCAGTTCAAGTGGACAGAGAGAAGAAAGTATTGAAGGACAGGTTAAGGTTTGCACAGAATATGCAGAAAATAATGATTATACGGTAATCGGAACATATGTTGACAGAGCTTTAACAGGGAGAAATGATAAACGACCAGATTTGCAAAGACTGCTATCAGATAGTAACAACAACAACTTTCAAGCTGTTATTGTATATTCTATAGACCGTTTTGGACGTAATTTGCAGCAGTGCTTAACTAATGAAAATAAATTGAAACAAAATGGTGTAGCCCTATTCTCTGCAACTGAACATTTTACAAATGACCCTGCTGGCATCTTCTATAGGAATTTGATGATGGCTCATTCTCAATATTATTGCGATGAATTATCTCAAAAGATTCGTAGAGGTATGGATATAAACGCCGAAAAATGTCTATCTACGGGTGGAAATATCGCATTGGGGTTTAAGGTGGATGATAAAAAGAACTTTCAAATCGACCCAGATACCGCCCCTATCGTCCAATATATTTTTGAAAGTTATGCAAGTGGAAAGACTGTGACTGAAATAATAAATCAATTAAATTCACAAGGATTAAAAACATCAAGAGGAGTTCCATTTAATAAAAATTCCCTTCATTCCATGCTGAAAAATAAAAGATATATTGGCATTTACACATATAAGGGAACTGAAAAAATTGGAGGAATGCCACGAATTATTTCAGATGAATTATTTAATAAGGTGGCTGAAATTATGGATAAAAACAGAAAAGCTCCCGCAAGAGCGAGAGCTAAGGTCGAGTATTTACTTACGACAAAAATATTTTGCGGCTATTGTAAAGAAATGATGACAGGCTTTTCGGGTACTGGAAAATCAGGAAAAGTGTACAGATACTATGTGTGCAATGGTACAAAGAAAAAAGCTTGTAAAAAAAAGAAGGTAAATAAGGAGTATATTGAGGATTTAGTGGTTAACGAATGTCGAAAACTTCTAACAAATGAAAATATCAAGAAAATTGCAAATAGTATTTCTAAGATAAGCGAATCCGAAAAAGATACAGCCCATTTAAAATTTCTCAAAAAGGCTTTATCTGAAAATGAAAGAAAACATAAGAACGCTCTAAATGCAATTATAGAATGTGACCTTGAATCTGTAAGAAAGTCATTATATGAACAAATACCTATTTTGGAAAAGGAACATTCTGAATTACAAAAACAAATAGCTTTAGAAGAAAAGAATTTCCCAGTGCTTACAGTACCAATGGTGCATTTCTTTTTGAGAAAGCTTAAAGACGGCAATGTTGATGACATAAAGTACAGAAAAACCCTTATCAACGTCTTTATTAATAAAATCTATCTGTACGACGATAAGCTTACTATTATTTTTAATTCGGGAGATAATCCTGTTACAATCAATGATTTACTCTTATCTGAAATTGAGGATAATTCAAAAAAAGCGGAGGGTTTGTTTTTGGATGGGGTTGCTTCACCAACTAAATATGCGTATTTTTAAATTAAAAAATCGCATGAAAAAAAGCCGTAGATACGTTAAACAGCGTATTTACGGCTTTTCTGTTTTCTCAGAAATATGCACTTTTGTTCAGCGAGGGGTAGAAACTGATGATATCCGACGCATTTTGTGTCTCAGAAAACTGAAATCGTCTATTCACAAAAAAGTGCGACAGTGCGACAGAAACGCTTTCCTGACTTTCCGGTTTTCCGGTACTCTGGTGAACTTTGTGGTACTTTCCGGTGTTTTTAATGGAATAATATATACTATATCCCCCTCTGTCCCCGTGAGACAGTGCGACAATGCGACAGGCACAATCTGCTGAAATATCCGGTGATCTTAAAATACGCAGGTACAGAGCGAGGTGCAAAAAAATAAGTGGAACGACTGTAACAGCCGTTCCACCTTTCTTTATTGCTTCATATAAAACTCACATTCATAACCGTCAGCACGAAGCAGAAGTCCCTCAGCCCAGTCCGGAGTCTGCTCCATCAGGTGGCATACCTGCTCCACGGAAGTGTCAGGATCGTACTCTACGATAACTTCATCGTGAACGTGTCCGACGATGTCCATGTCCTTCATAGCCGCCATAGAGTGCAGCAGAAGGTCTCTTGCAACGCTCTGAGTGATGTTCTCGACCAGCTTTGCACCGTAGGTCTTCAATCGTACCCACTTCTTCTTGTCTCCGATGCCCTCATAGGTGATGATCGTCTTGCCGTTGTCGTCCTTCTCTACCTTTGGCCTGACGTAAGCAAGCCTGCGACCTGACGGCAGTTCAATGAACAGGATACCGATCTCGTAGGAGAATCGCAGTTTGCCAAAGGTCATGCTGCTCTGGTCAGTAATGACCTTTACAGCAACGGACTGAACATCGCTCCACAGCTTGACGATGTTGGGTGAAGTCTTTCTCCAGTCCTCTACAAGGGAGTATAATTCATCATCGGTGAGGTTCAGCTCAGTGCCGCCCATAGCCTTGATAGCACCGATAGAACCGCCATAACCGCAGGCTAATTCAGCGATCTTGCCCTTCTGTCTCAGATGACCGTTCACGCCGTTCTTCTCAACAGGAACACCGAACATCTTTGCAGCACAGGCGCAGTAGATATCCTCGCCGTTGGCAAAAGCCTCCATTCTCCATGTCTCACCGGCGAGCCATGAGATCACTCTTGCCTCGATCGCAGAGAATTCAGCTACAATGAATTTCTTGCCCTCCGGTGGGATAAATGCCGTTCGTATCAGCTGAGACAGTACGTCGGGGATATCTTCAAATCGCTCCTTGACAGAATCGAGATCTCCGGACATGATAAGACCTTTGATCTCAGCGAGGTCATCGAGATGATTCTGCGGCAGGTTCTGTAACTGTATAAGGCGACCTGCAAATCTGCCTGTTCGGTTGGCACCGTAGAAGCTGAACATTCCTCTCGCTCTGCCGTCCTCGCAGGAAGCACCCAGCATCGTGTGATACTTGCTTACGGAGGACTTGGAAAGCTGCTGATATAGCATCAAAACCTCTTTAACATCATCAGGAGCAGTTGCTAATAATCCGGGCATCGACTTCTTGTCAAGGGAATCAGCCTCGATCCCTTGGCGCATGAGCCAATCCTTCATCTGTGCCGGTGAGTTGGGATTATCAAGCCCCGTCAGTTCTTTCAGCTTCGGGAAAAGTTCCTTCTTGACGTTACTATCGAGCTCAACTGCCTTCTCAGCGAACCCGGTATCTACCAAAATGCCACGATCGTTGATACGCTGGTCGATGTAGAATTCCTCCCAGATGAAGTCAGGGACGGGCATTTCCGAAAGCAGACGCTGTATCTTCAGCTCGACCTCGACATCACGTCTGTTGTACTCCACAAATTTTTTCCATTTCTTTGGAGCGTCGGACTTGTCGTGAAAAAGCAAATCACCATTTTTTTGCTCATGTGGTGTACAGAAGTACCTGATCAATTCTTTGCCTTCGTCCATTTTCTTTTCCTTTAAACGAAGCAGCTTACCCATTCCGTCAAGGGAGGACATCATGCCGAGATATCTGCTGTGGATCATATCGCACTGCCATGATTCTGAGTCGATGTAATTTCCAACAGCATCATCGAAGTTAAGTAAATCAGGATAATTTCTGCGAAGATAAACCGACAGGCAGACACGCTCGAAATTGACGTTAAAAGCCTTCTTGATAACACTCTTGTCGGTCAAGGCGCTCAGTATTTCATCGGGCAGAGTGTCGCCGTTGTCAATATCGACCGTTGCAACAGGTCCGCCGTCGATGGAATAGGAAACGAGCAGCAGACTGAATAATCCCGATTCTGCATATCTGTAAACGCCGCACGCATCGAGGTTTTCAACAGATGCGGTCTCAATATCAATAGTTATTGTTTTCATATAATCTCTCCTCTTTAATGTAGGGGCAGCCAAGGTTCAGCTGCCCCCATTAGTCTTCTAGAATGACAAAAAGCATATCCGAAAAATACGATGAAAACCCTGCTTATTATGATAATTTCTCAAAGAAAATAAAAGAAGCTCTTGAACTGTACAAAAAGCAGGTAATAAGCGAAGCAGAGTATCTTGAAAAGATGACTAAGATCATGGAGGAATACCGCAGCGGAAAAACTGAACTCAAGTATCCTGAAAGTATTAAAGACAATGTTCATGCTCAGGCGTTCTATGGAGTTGTTTCGGCTATACTTGATGAAGTAATACCACTTTCAGAAAACAGAGATATAGTAGCTGACCTGTCTGCGGATATAACTGACATCATAAAGGAATACAGCAAAGTTGACTGGACCTCAAATATTGACATTCACAAGAAAATATCTCATGCACTGGACGATCTGCTTTACGATTACAGCGACAATAATAACTGGGATCTCAGCTTTGAGATTATGGATAAGATCATTGACAATGTTAAAACCATTGCACTCAGGAGGTTTTAATGAAAGTACTGTCAACAGAAACAAGAAAAGTTAAAACTGAGTGCGGAGATATTGAATACATTTTTGAGCGCAAGAATATCAAAAACATAAATCTCAGAATACGTCATAACGGAAGTATTTTTGTTTCAGTGCCTGAGAATGTTGCTGAGAATATAGCAGATTCTTTTGTTATCAGCAAGTGCAGGTATATCAGAAATGCTGTTGATACTTTTGAAAGTAATGAGATACCTAAAGCTGAAATGAAGTATGCCAGCGGTGAAAATGTGACACTTCTCGGAAAGAATATGCGGATAAGCATTATCAAAGATGCAGAGGAGTATGTTAATACCGACAGCATTTATGTTTACATCCATGTAAGACGTCCCGACTATTATAACAGAAAAAAGAACCTTCTCAACAACTGGCTGAATACCGCCTTCAATGCGAATGATCTCCTCAGACGGTTTGTTCCTGTGGCTGTTGCGTTTGTTGTCATATCCCTTAGACTCCGAACGGTTGAAGATATACACACCTGTATACTTTTCGTTCCTCAGGATCTCAATAAATGAATTTCTTGAAAAGGGCTTGCCGATCTTGGTGAGAAATCCGTCAGCATTCAATGCATCGGCTATCTGCTGATAAGAATAGTCGCAGAGATACATACTGAAGATCAGCATGACTGCCTTTGCTTCCTGTTCGTTGATTACATAGTGCTGAGACTCATCAATATCATATCCAAGTCCGGGACAGCCACCGTTGAATAAACACTTGTAAGCGTTCTCCTTCATCCCCTTCATGCTTTCTCTTGCTAAATTAGCTGAATAGAATTCGTTGATAGATTCGAGAAGTCCTTCCAGAAGTATGGACTCAGGACTGCTGTCGAGCCTCTCCAGTACACTGCACAGCTTTACTCCGTTCTTGCGGAGTTTTTGCTTATAAAGGCTTGAATCATAGCGGTTTCTTGCGAATCTATCTAGCTTATGCACAAGCACGATGTCGAACTCTCTCTTGTTGGAATCTGCTATCATCTGCTGAAACTGCGGACGCTTGTCGGTAGTCGCACTATAAGCCTCATCAACATATTTCCCTACGATCTTCCAGCCGTTGTCTGCGCAGAACTTCTTCATTGCCCTGAGCTGTGCTGATATCGACTCCTCTCTCTCTGCATACTTGTTGAGTACCTTGCATAACAGGCTACTCTTAGCGGTTTGTTATCCATTGTCTGCATTCCTTTCGCATTTTTGGACCGGTCATCATTATTTTATCAGCATGGTGTATGGAATGCAATTACTTTTGAAGAAGATTTGCGAAACTAACAAAGGTGCATTTTTCTGATTCTGGAAAACCTACGAAAAGTTCATTGATAATTCTTTTACAAATACCTTGCGTTTCTGAGGCTGATGTGGTATAATAGTATCAATTAAGTGGTCGTGTAAGAAATAATTATTAACAGTAAGGGAGGATAAGAATGATACTATATCATGGAAGTAATGTTACTGTAGAAAAACCTGTTCTGGTAAAACAGAACCGCTTTCTGAATTTTGGATTTGGTTTCTATACAACAACAAATAAGGAACAGGCAAAAGACTTTGCTGTAAAAGTAACAGATAAACGAAAAAACGGTACTGCAACGCTTAATATATATGAAGTAGATGAAACGAAAGCTTTTGCTGAATGTAATGTGCTTTCTTTTGATGAACCTGATGAAGCCTGGCTTGATTTCGTTGCACAAAACAGACAGGGTATATATAGCGGAGAAAAATATGATCTGATTTATGGTCCTGTTGCCAATGATGATGTATATAGAACTATCACTCTTTATATGACGGGGATTCTTTCTAAGGAACAAACACTTGAAGCATTAAAAATAAGAAAGCTGTACAATCAACTTGTGTTCACGTCTGAAAAATCACTTGGATATATAAAATTCCAAAGGAGGCTTTTCGTATGAATGAAAATCAATTTAGTTCTCTCCTTGCGCTGATAGTACCTCAGATCATTAGTATAATAACAGATAACAGCAATATTACAGATATTGATGCGATCAGTAAATTTTACAATTCTAAGCTTTACTGCGAACTCTCAGATGAAAAATCAAAGCTGTGGCACTACAGTCCACTGCTTCTCTACACAATGTATCAGGACGAACTGCTAACAGGTAGTTATGTCTATCCTGAGGAGGCTTGACCATGAGCAGAGAAAGTGAATTCCTGATATACTGCATGGAGCGTTATCGCTACTATAAAAAACTTTCCGGAAAGGAAGTTGCGGAGATCTTCGAGAAAAGCGGAGTTAATGAGTACATTATCAAATGTTATGGCGCACTTCATACTGTTGGTGAAGAATACCTGATGAATGATATTGAGGAATATATAGCTGAGAACGGCTTCAGTAATAACAACGCACAGAGCTGAAAAGTGAGACTGTTGATGGCATTACGTTCCTCTCTCTTAAAAAGAGCTTCTGAGATCTAAATGCATTACAGCTTTTCTGAACTCCTGACGCCCCGAAAACGCCGAAACATCGAGGTGTCGCACTTCGGAAATCTTGAAAATAAGCAGAAAATGAGGGGCGTGCACCGCCTCCACCAATCAAAAATGCGTAACCGGAATGGTTGCAAAAATCCCTAAATACCATGTAATAACGGTATTTAGGGATTTTGTTTTATCTTGTTGTCCTGAAAAAGTTTGCGGGTTCAACGTGCAAATGAACGTGACCTACCTTAAATGATACCTATTCTCAGGGGCACACTTTCTCTTGAAATTGATGGCGAAATGGCGGAATGAATTCAAACAAGCAGACCATACAATCGCTGAACTTGAATTCCGGTGTGAACGCTGAAGAATGATTCGTTCATGAAGAATCAACCGATTAGCATTCTACACAATCAAACCGGATGCTTTCTGTACAATCAGCCGAATGTTTTCAGAAAGACACCCCTGTGTCCGGCTATGGTGTTATAATTAAGAAAAAAGGAGGATAGCTATGGAACATCAGAAACACGAAAGAATGCTGGAAATATTTTTCAGAGCATTGAAAGGCGAACACATCTCTCCCAAACAGCTTGCGGCAGAGTATCAGGTCTCAGTGAAAAGCATCAGCCGGAATATCGCAGAGATACAGGCTTTTCTGGCGGAACATCGGGAGCTGCTGCAAAATGCAGAGTTGCGTTATTCCCATAGAGACAAGGCATATCTGCTGACCAGTGATGAATTTTTGAAGAACCAAGAGTTGTTTGCGGTAATTAAGGTCTTGCTGGGGAGCAGGTGCTTTTCCAAGGAAGAGATCCTGACCCTGATCGTTAAGATGAAAAAATTCACGACTGCCGAGGACAGAAAAAGCCTCGAAAACCTTATCAGAAAAGAGGTCTATCACTACCACGAGGTACGATCAGACTGCAATTCCGTGATAGACCGACTTTGGAGCATCGTGCAGGCAATTGAGCAAAAACATATTCTGACAATCACCTACTTCAAAATGGATCGAACGGAGATCAGGCGCAGGATCAAGCCTGCTGCTGTGATGTTCAGTGAGTATTATTTCTATTTGATCGCCTATGAAGCCGATGACGAGACTTACCAGGCAAAGCATTTTCGTATTGACCGCATCACTGCTCTGTCAGCAAGCCGTGAAAAATTCCAGCTTGACGAAGCTCACAGCTTTGATGAAGGCGATTTGCGGGAACGAAACCAGTTCATGTTTCCAGGCAAGCCGATCACAGTGCGATTCTCGTTTTCGGGGCTTTCCGTTCAGGCAGTGCTCGACCGCCTGCCAACTGCAAGAATCATTGAAAAGAACGGAGACAAGTTTATTCTGGAAGCTGAGGTCAACGACGGCAGAGGGCTGATGATGTATCTGCTTTCACAGGGAGCATGGGTAAAAGTACTGTCACCGAATGACTTTGCCGATGAAATGAAAGCAGAAATTGAGAAAATGCACCGGCTGTATCAGGAATAAATTGTAAATATATTATGAACAGGCATCCATCTGTCCGGTATAACTGCTATAATGGAATCATGGGGTTAGAGAAGGAGGAGTCATAAAACTGAAGAAAAAATGGTTAGACGAGGATCGTAAATGTAAATGTGAGAGCTGTGGAAGACTCGTCCCGGAAGATCATTTGAAATGGGATAATGATCTTGGATATTGCGAGGAATGTTACCATGAAATCAAAGAATATGACGATTCTGAATCTCAGCAATCTTCCTGATCTGCGATCGGGATCGTATCATCTATCAGATCTGTGATCGGAACTGACAGGACACGAGCAAGAGCCACAAGCTCAATATCAGTGACAAATCGCTCACCGTTCTCAATACGGCGGATAAAATGATGATCCACATCAAATCCTGCTATCTGCATCATTCGGGCGAGTTGCCGCTGCGAGATATCTTTTTTGTGGCGAAGAGCAGTAAGCCTCTCTCCTGTAATATTATTACGTCCATCTTTTGTTTTTAGTTTAAACATATCTCTCATCCCTGCCTTAAACAATTATTGAGTTTTGGTAAATAGTGATTGACATTTCCTATATTATATGCTATAATAATGTCAATATTGGTATATACTATTTACCGGATGATTGGAGGATGCTATTATGGGAAAGATGATGCTCAGAAAGACAGACAAGAAATGTGCTCTCTGCAGGAACTGGAACGGTGCCATGGGCAGCACCACGATCCAGCCGAAGCTGGGTGGCAATTTTCAGGTAGAGACAACTGAAATGCAGACCTGCTATGAACGTACAAGCCAGACTGCGGCGAATTTCTCATGTCCGAAGTTTGTGCCGAGATATTAAATCTCGTAAAGAATAGTTCAGAATGGAGGCTGCTTAATGCCATTGATACCACAAGATAACAGTGTGAAAACAACTAAATCAGATCCGCAGCAAATGGTGTTTCTGGTCACATCTCCCAAATTCAGCATTTCGGAACTGATCCTATCCAAAGAAACATTTGATGAGATCGAAACTGTTATAAAAGCTCAGGAATACTGGAATATAGTTTTTGAGGAGTGGAATCTGAAATCTGTGATGAAGCAGCGGCGGAATCTGTTCATAAACTTGTTTGGTGAACCTGGAACCGGTAAGACTATGGCGGCACACGCAATAGCCAATGGGCTTCACAAGCAGATGATCTGCGTGAATTATGCTGATATTGAGTCAAAATACGTTGGCGAAACAAGCAAGAATCTCACAAAGCTGTTTCAGGATGCACTCACACAGGATGTTATCATATTCTTCGATGAAGCAGACGCCCTGCTAAGTAAGCGTGTTACAAATATGTCAAGTTCAACAGATGTCAGCGTTAATCAGACTCGTTCTGTTTTGCTTACTTTGCTGAACGACTATACCGGCATGGTCATATTTGCTACCAATTTTATCAGCAACTATGATCCTGCATTTATGCGGAGAATACAATACCATATCAAGTTTGATCTCCCTGATGAAAAGCTCAGAAATAAGCTGTGGCGAAGGTACATACCTCCCGAAATGCCGACAGATGCAGACATCAGTGAACTGGCAGACAAGTACAGTGGGATCAGCGGCAGCGATATTTCTAATGCTGTACTAAAAGCTGCACTGAAAGCAGCAAAAGACAACGCCGCTCTGGTCAAGCAGAAATACTTTGAAGATTCTATTAGTCAGATCATCGAAAGTAAAAAAGCCAACAAGAATATAAAAAGCGATGATATGAAGATATCCAAGACCGAAGTCGTGCCGGAATCAAAAGTTCCGGCTGACATAGTAAAAAAAGCTAATGAAAGGACTGGCAGTATATGATCTTATTTACAGCACTTGCAGCAATAGGCGCTGCAACAGTTATTGTTACACTTCTTGATATGTTTTATGATGACATTATCAATTGGCTCCGTGAGATCGGAAAGGTCGCAGAAAGAGTAGTACAGGGAACCCTTATTGGCTGCAAAACGTTTATCAATGTTGCTAAAGCCACTATAAGAGCTATGGGCAAGGAAATTTCCAAGAATTATTCAAAGGTCGGCAATCAGTGGCAGGTCACAGAGGTTGAACGCAGTGTCAGCGCAGACCAGATTCCTGATGAGATTTACCAGAAAGCAGAAGATGTAAACTCTGATACGCTTGAGCTTACTCAGGATATTGAGGCTCAGCTCCTCAAGAATTACCAGTGAGGAACAATATGGCAAAGAGGAGTTTTTTTGATGATCTTGACACTTTGCTTGGCGGCAGGAACAGATCATCACAAACTACGAAAAAGGTCACCTGGCAGCAATTTCTTCAAAAAACCAGCGACGACCTGGATCGTATGCTGATCGCACACGCAAAAAAAGAGGGACTGGTCTATATCGGCGGAAAATGCAGATTTACCGTAACCGCCGCAGAAAACAATGCAGAGAAATTCATACTGAACGTTGATGCAGAACTGTATTACAAGGACCAGTTCAAAGCGGAGAAGAACTTCCAGATCTACCCTTTACATACGGAAAAACCGTTTGAAATGTTTGATATGGAGGATCAGGAAACTGCCCGGCAGCTGGAAAAGCTGAAAACTGAACAGTTTGAAATGACAGTCGAAAAACCGCAGATAAATAATACGGAGGAATAATTATGGGACTCTTTACAAAAATAGGAGAACTTGCAGATAAGGTGTTCGCTTTAATAGCACAGCTTACTAAAAAACTGGCAAAGTTTATACTGAATAACATCAGAAAAGTCGCTATGACGATCGGAAAGTTCTTCACTCTCCTGACTCAGTGGCTTGACAAGGCTATGGACTACGTTGCAGCAACTTTCAACGTGATCGTTGACGGAGTGCAGACTTTCCTGAAAAAGGTCGGAAACGAGTATCAGGAAATATCCTACAACTATACTCAGCAGCAGGACGGTTCATATATGAAAAACACTGTTGTCAGACAGACCTTTGTTTCTGAAGACGAGATACCGGCTGATATTAAGCAGCTTGCACTCCAGATGGAAGAGGGCAATATGGTGGATATGTCTAATAATACCGCCGAAAAGCAGGAATACGCCTGCAACACCCTGCAAATCGCATAAAGGAGTAGTATATGCCGATTATAATTATACTTTTTATTGTTGCTGTATTCATAATCATCAAGTTTTACCGAAGCCACAAACATTTAATCAAATTTGTTATAAAAGCACTTGTTGGATTGTATATATGGCTAATTTTAGGAGCAGGATTAGATAAATATGATGATAACAGCAGTCTTCTTTTATGGGTCATTTTTTACATTATTGCAGCATCAGGTTATTATGCTGTAAGACAGTTAACTTTTAAATTCTGGGTAGACCGCTATATCAATACTTATCTTGCACAGGTACTTGCCGACCACAGTCGAAATATACAACTGACAGAGGCATCGTTTTTTAAACAGCCAAAAGCAAAAAAACTGCTTTCTGAGAAGAAAATAGTTGACGGAAAAACAAGCCGTGAATTTATGCAGGAGCGTTTCCGTAACAGTGTGTTTGATTCTTTGAAAAACGCTTTTCAAAGAGAGCTTTTCAGTAACGGTCAGGTAATAACGGACAGAGTATTCTTTTATTATGAATTCTATGATTATGAACTTTATTGCGATGAACAACACATTGATTTTGTAGATGTTCTTAGCAGCTTCAATATCATTCAGACAGGATTTACTTATGTTCCGGGAAGTGTATTTTTCAGCAATGATCTTTTAGAACGGATGCAAGCGGATTTTATCCCCTTCATCTCAAAGGAGCCAAAGCTGTCAGATGTGCCGTTCAGTTCAGAATATCTTGAAAATACAATGTATTCAAATGAAACGCTTTCACCGTATATTTCCCAGGATGATCTTGCTGCTCTTGCTTCAAATCGTGAGCTGTTTGAGGAAGATTTCATTGAGTTATATCATGGCGTAGCAAATGAAGATATAAACCGGTATGTTGCAGAAGGTAAACTCAATGTGCTGCCTAATCCGAACGACGATAAAAAACAGACTTATTCTCTGAAGCATGAAGATGAAAACGGTATTATTCAAGAGGAATACGGACAGAGTGCAGAGCAGCATCGTGTTACTCTCGATATTGATCTCCCTTCAGATCAGCTTGATGATTTAGACGGCTGTCCGGCTTAACATCATGTACATATCCAATACATGGAACGGTGTCCTTCTATGAAAAAATACTTGGAAATATGGGCTCATAATGGCTATTCTATGCTGTAGCTTTATTCTGTTTGACAGCAGATATGAGCATTCTGTACAAACAGAACAGATGCCCTACACGGGCAGTGGCACTCCGTGCAGGCAGCTGCGCTGGGCTATGCCACCGTTCCTCCCTTACGGTCGTCACAGTGTCAGCCCTAACGGGCGTTCAATTATTGGGAGTATTCTCTTTATAGCATTTTTTCTAATAATCTCACGACTATATATAATCTATTTTAATTTATATATTATACATTACTATATATGCTTATTAACCTATATAAGATCAAGAATATATATATATTACTCTTTCATTAAAAACTGATGGCGAAATGGCGAAAAACGAATCCCTATGAGAAATTGATCTCATAGGGATTTTTTTGTCTATAATCCACCGAATCAACTCCTATTTTCAGATATGTATTATTATCCTGATAGAGCGACTTCCTGCTTTATTGAATATTGAAATGGAGGTAACTGCATATGAAAGATATTTTAAAGAGCTTTGTGAGAGGTTTTGTCTGCGGCTATGCAGGCAGTACCATCATAGTGCTTACAATCAGTGCGGTTCAACACCTGAATGAAAAATTGAAAAGAGGTAATTGAAATGGAAGAAAACGTAAGAATCTGCGACATCTGCGGCTGTGAGATCAAAGAAGAGGAAGGAACATGGGTAGACGATCAATTCCTTTGTCAGGAGTGCGTTGACGAACACTGCACCACCTGTGACCACTGCGGTGAAACTATCTGGGCGAACGATTCTGTACAGGACGACAACATCACCCTCTGTCAGACCTGCTACGACGACCATTATCATCGCTGTGAATGTTGCGGTAGAATCATTCATGATAACAGCACAAACTGGCAGGGAGATATGCCCTACTGCGATAGCTGCTACGATGGATTCAATGACGAGATCGAGGAGTACAGCTACAAGCCTGAGCCTGTTTTCTACGGTGACGGTAAACGCTATCTTGGAGTTGAGCTTGAAGTAGACTGCGGCGGTAAGGACGATGATAATGCAAGCAAACTTAAAGAAATCGCAAATTCAATCCATGAGCATATCTACATAAAGAGCGACGGCAGTATTGACGACGGGTTTGAGATTGTTTCTCACCCTATGACACTTGATTATCATCATCATGACATGGACTGGGAGGATCTCCTGCATGAAGCGATAAAAATGGGCTACCGCTCCCACCAGACAAGTACCTGCGGTCTGCATATCCATGTCAACAGGAACGCTTTTGGTGGCAATCAGGCGGAGCAGTAAGAGGTCATCGGCAAGATTCTTTTTCTAATAGAAAAGCACTGGAACGAGGTCTTCTGCTTCTCCCGAAGAAGTCAGTATAATATGAACCGATGGTCTGCTCGCTATGGTTACGAAAAAACAGGAAAGGAAATCTTGAAGAAATCCAAGTGCAGTGACCACGGCAGGTACAGCGCAGTTAATCTCTGCAATTACAGTACCATTGAGTTCAGACTTTTCAGGGGTACACTGAAATACAACACATTTATCGCCACATTGCAGTTTGTTGATACGATCTGCGATGTGGCTATTTCTATGTCCAAAAGTGAATTGGAAGAAACAGCGCCGTAGAAACGCCTAAAATGCCTGTAGCAACGGCAACAGCAGGATTCGCTGACATTACCGCATTAAGACCTTTCA
>ENA-OUOY01000258-OUOY01000258.1-human-gut-metagenome-genome-assembly--contig:-NODE-258-length-41715-cov-11.669731_pt1 | contig 41715 bp, 46 predicted proteins | sample MGYA00237937_ERZ548767 | MGnify/ENA primary metagenome ERZ548767 (study PRJEB26490, sample SAMN05356887) | human gut metagenome | biome: terrestrial biome; feature: human-associated habitat; material... | reverse complement strand
ATGCATTCAAGGAGCTGTTTCTCATGACAAGAGATATGGTTCTGAACAAGAATAATATCAAGCGCCATAAGGGTTATCGTGTTCTTGCAATAGACGGTTCGGAACTCCGACTTGCCAAAACAAAAGAGAATAAGGATATATTTCTGCCCAAGAATCATTCTTCTGAAAATAAAACAAATGCTGAAATTTCACTGCTGTACGATGTGATTTCGGGTTATGTTATTGATGCACAGATTGGATCGATCGGAGTAAATGAAAGAGATTATGCTAAGAAAAACCTTACCTATTTTTCAAGCACATGCGACGAAAAAGACATCGTCATTTTTGACCGTGGCTATCCTTCAAGAGACATGATCGCTACCCTTACCGGAATGGGATGCAAATATCTGATGCGGCTTCAGGCTTCATGCTTCAAGGGTGTAAAAGAAAACCCGTCAAATGATTTCAGGATCACTGTATCCACCAAGACAGATACGTATTCAGTCCGTGTTGTGCGGGTGATCCTTAAGTCGGGTGAGATTGAAACACTGATCACAAATCTATCTGAAGATGAATTCAGCGCTGATGATTTTCTTGATCTCTATTTTCTTCGCTGGGATATCGAAACGACCTACGATACCTTGAAAAACAAATTGCTGATAGAGAAGTTTTCGGGGCGTTCACCTGTTGCAGTTTTGCAGGAATACTATGCCATGATGTTTGTATTAAACTGCATTGCCGCAATGTCTGCCACTGTAAACAGAAAGCTGTTATCACGCAAAACTGACTGCAAATATCAGTACAAAGCGAATGTAAATTTGATGATCGGCTACTTCAAATATCGACTGTCTGCTATGCTGCTGTTTGCAGGAAAGGCTCTTGATATTTGTCGGCAGCTTATATTGCTATGCCTGAAACAACCTGTTCCGATGATTAAAGGTAGGTCTGCTCCTCGTCCGGAATTTTCTCATCAGCGCAAGGTGTTTTGTCCCAAATATTCTATTTGATTTTTTATGCAGGGTAAATGCCAATATCGCTTAAGTTGTTGGAATTGCTTAGGGGAATTTTCCCCTGACAAGCATCGTGATAAAGTCACGTTTCTCCAAAACGTGGCGCATATCACCGTGCTTGCGCGAACTGAGAGTGCCGATTTTTCATCGGCACGACTTTTACCGCCTTTCGGCGGTTTTCTCGCTCTCATAGCGAGAATTGGAGCGTCAGCGACTATCTTTCTATTATGCCGCCGCTTTGGTCGGCTGTCATATCGCTCACGCTCCACCGTGATGCCCTCACTTCTGCCGATGATATTATTGTAAAATAGTACGGCGCAGTTTCGGCGCAACTTGGGCGGCAGTATGGTGAAAATATCTCCTCATATATCAATACCAAATTCTGAGCCGTATCGTTAAGTATCTCCGCTGAAAACTTCGGATAATATGCGACAGGATATTTGTGCATAACAGAGATTATTTTGGCGATACTTAACGATAGCCTTTTTTTATTGGTAATGATATGTAGAAGGCTGCGACCGACACGATGAAGATACCCTCCACTATACAACCGGAGATTTTGAGGTTTTGGGCATGATTTTACGAAAAGTTTACATTTTGTTCATGGCGGCTCTCCTTATTGCATAAATTCAACACCGGAAAACTATTTATTATGACGATGAAATTGCAAAGCTCGGAGCGCCGTCCTCCGTTCCGCTGACGGTCTGCCTGACACTTAACGCAGGAGCATTCCCCATAATAATTACTGCTCCCGACACAATGCTGACGGCAAGCACATTGTCGGTAAACCATACAGAAAAATATACTCCGATTTAGGCATAACGGAGAACATTTCAGTTTCGGGTAAAAAATTTCTCGAAATCATTGTCCTAAACGGAATTTCCTCGGTAGTAAGGTGGGAGATGTTTTCGGGAGGTCGCTGTGAGAGGACAGTTTGTAAACATTATGTGAACTTTTCGGGAAAATCGCCCCACTTTTCCAAATTTCCCGGTAGTAAAGTGAAAGGGCATTTTACATCGCACACTGATAGGGGCGTGATGATAATAATTGCTCCGCCGTATCTGCTGTAAAATGCCTGGTGAAAATACACTGGTTTGGTTTTGAGATCGACCGAAAGTTCATGCGCAATTGCGGCTGGTATAATGACGCAGTTCTTCCTCTATTGTGGATAGCTGCGTGTAAAATTCATCGGTTTTTCCTGCCTTTGACATATGTAAATTACTGTTACCTGCCATATTACACCTCCGAAAACTTGCGAGTAGAGCAAGTTTCCACTCATTCACTTGCATTTGCATTAAGTGTTATAGCGCAATCTTAATTTTAATGCAAGTGATTTGGTGCATAATAGTACCAGAACGAAAGTGAGGTGCGACTATGGAAATATATGACAGAGGCGAGCTTATACGGAAACTTCGTACAGAAAGAAAAATCACGCAAAAACAGTTAGCGGATAAGTTAGGCGTTTCCGAAGCTACAGTATGCAAATATGAGAATAACACCTCTATTCCACCATTTGAGACACTTCGCTCTATCGCCAGTATCTTCAATGTGTCTATGGATACCCTCTGCGGTATGAAGCATCAGGGTACGCTCTCTACTCACGGACTGACCGAAGCACAGACAGAAACTGTCAAAGCCCTGGTCGATGCCTATCGTATCAAAAACGCTCAGACGGGCAGGCAGCTCACGCAGGAGCAGTTTGCAGTGCTGGGAAAGATCACAGCCGAGCTGACAAAATAAAGCCAAAGGACTCACGCAGAATCCTTCGGCTTGTTGTTTATGGGGAAATCACGGCATCACACATACACCATAGCTGCATACACCGGATCTCTGGCAATCAGGCGATCCATGTTCTCCAGTCCTCTTGCTTTTGCAAGATCACCGACTGCCACAGCTCTGAGATACTCGGTATCATTTTCGAGCATCATTCCGACTTGGCGCTCAATGGCTTCTGCTATGGAACGGTCGAGGTCGATCAGGTAGCTGAGAATCGTGCCGTCATTGACGAGCTTTTTCAGCCTTGCAGGACGGTACTCCGCCGAGTAGTGCAGGTGATACTTGATGTGGTCGGAACTGAACTTAGTAACGCTCGACTCGGCATCTGTTATGGTGTGAGTAACGGTCAGGGCATCGGTGTCGAGCATCCATACGGGCTTGTTTTTGCCGCCCATCTGAACCTTGTCTTTGCTTCTGATGATCATAATAATACCTCCTGTTATTCCAAGTCCCACGATTTTTTCTTTCTGGTGGGTTGGTATTCTAATTGCTGTGCCTGTTCTCTCTGCTGTTGCTCTCTGAGCATCTCTTTCGCCTGCCTGAGAATAGTAGGTGCAATCCTTTCGAGCATAGCAAGTAGCTCGCTGTACTCCATGGACTGTTTTCAGTTCGGAGTACAGTGCAGATTTCTCCGCCCTGACAGCATTCAGCTTTTCAAGAGCATTATCACGCTCGGTAACAACTTCTTCACCACGTTGTCGCAGATCATAAATGCTGAGTTCAGCTTTGTCCCTTTTGTCCATTGCTTTTTGAGTAAGGCTCTTTAATGTGTCGATACGGCTAATGATCGAATCCTTGTTTCTAAGGATAGACATTCCGCTTTTCAGCATATCGTGCAGCTCAGATACAGCAACAAGGTATTCGTGTTCAGCGTCCTCATGTTTCTTCAGATCAGGCAGATATTTCAGAGTCCTGTTTATCTGCTCCACTTTTTTTGAAAGATCGGCATCAGCCTTCTCGGTTTCTGCTGTCACCGAAGAGAGCTTTTCTTCGCTTTTAGATAGTTCCTGTTTCTTATCTTCAAGCGTACTCTCTGCCGCTCTGACCTGATCTTCTACCGAGCTGAGTTCCGACTTTTTCATATCCAACAGTTTGTCCGCAGCTTCGATCTCCTCACGGAGCTTCTCAGCCTTGTACTTTGAAACGCTCTTGTGTTTTTCATGAGTGCCGAGCTTTACCCATTCGATACCGTGTTCGAGCATGAGCTGTCCGATATGCTCTTTTTCATGTTCGAGCCACGCCATAGTAATGGTGTTGGAGATGCCCTCTCCTTCAAGTCCTTGTTGTCGTAAAGCTCCGGTCAGAGAGTTGCGGACACGCATTCCGTTCTTGCGTTTTTCATCACATACCGGAACGAAATCAAGGTGCAGATGTGGTGTGCTTTCGTCCATGTGGATCACAGCATTGAACAGTTTCAGATGGGGATTCCTCTCCTCAAAGCTGCAGGCATATTCTTCAAGCACCGCAGCCGCTTCCTTGCACATATCGGAATCCACTCCGGTGTCATCACGGTTGCCGACCTGGAATATCGCTTCATGGAATTCTTTCTCCTGTCGGCTGTGGCGGATATGTTCCTGATAATTTGTGATCTTCCGGTCACGTCTGGTCTGCTTATCGTTATACTCCGCAAGCGCTTCATCGAACAGCTCATGATAGAGCGTTTTCAGAGAACGCTGACAGATGATTATATCATCACAGATCCTGTACTTATTGACATTTTCGGTTATGATAGAACGGTTGTTGTGGTTGAGGTCTCCACGACCGAAACAGCCGCTCAGAGTTCTTTGTACTATATACGATCACTCTCCTTATGAATATGACGCTGATGCGGCTGAGAAAATAGATGAGCCTGCACAGCAGGCGATCGGTGCGGAGCACCGAATAATTCGGCAGGAGCCGAATTAGCTTCTGTTACTCTTGGCAAGAGTAACGTAAAGATACTTTCGACAGCCGAGTGACCGTCTATCAAAAGTATCTATTGCGCCCTGCGGGGCTTTTATCGGCTGACTCAGCAGCCGAAATGTGGGTACAGGAATCCAAAATCGTTACCGCAGTTTTGGCAGAAATCGTATCTTCTGAAAAGAAAAAAACTGCAAATATCCGCATTACATTTTTGATGATCTCTGCCCCCGTGACGATGCGTGTCGATGGTGACGGTCTTTTTGAGACCTCACAAACATCGTCACGACCGTCACACATCGTCACGCTCAATAACTTGTAGCGAGAAAGTTTTCCTTTTCTGCATCAGTCATATCGTGAAAAGACTTGTTTCCGCTATCACCTCTGACATAACACACCGTTGCTTTCGGATTGCCATCAACAGGCTGATACTGAAACTCGTCCTCGTCAGTATCATCAGTATCCGATTCAGGTTCAACTATGATAGGGTGATCCTCGTCATAGCGGAGCGTGATCTTCCTGCCCTTGTGACTTCTGGAATTGCTGTACTGCACAAAGAAAAGATTATACAGCTTTCCTGAATTGACATTCAGTTTCAGCGACAGGGCATTCGGCTTGATGTCAAGCTCTAGCTTTTCGATAAGCTCGGTCGCCGTACCCTCCCAAGTCGGATTGTCCGCATTGATGAAATTGCCGATAGCTTCAAGCACAGAATCGTTGTATTCAGAAATGTGAGTCTTTAGAAACACTTGCTAATATTGCGTCTCATCCTATTGACTAATCTTAGTTATCATGATATAATGACTAAGGGTGATTTATTATGCGGTTTTACATAGACTTTGAAAATATCGGAAGTATTGGTCTTGTTGGAATTGAATCGCTGACAGAAAACGATTGTGTAAGAATTTATTATAGCAATAATCCTAACATCAATATGCATACTGTGGAGAATATGATGCATTCGCTAGCCAAAATTCAATTTGTGAAATTGCCCGATTCTCTCAAAATGATGAATCTCTCAAATGCACTTGACATAGTTTTACTTACTGATATTTCAAGAATTGCTGCTACATTAGGCTCAAATTATGCAGTTGTAATATCAAATGATAAGGGGTATGATTCGGTGATATCTGAATTAAACCAGACAAACCAAACGCATAACATATTGCGTTCAGACAGCATAAAATCTTTTTCTGCACCTCAACTTTCAAATATCGGTTCTGCATCAACCGTTGTCGATTATAATGCATTAGACCGGTTGTTTACGCAGACATTATCAAAGTACATACAGTATAAAGACAAGATAGTAAAAATCGTAAAAAGTTCAAAAACAAGATGTGAGATTAACACGCGAATTAATCAGTCTTTTGACAACAATCAATCTAAAGTTATCATGGGCGCTTTGAAACCAATTATCAAAGTGCTGCCCGGACAATAATTCAGTGACTGCCCGACCCCTGCGCCAACAGAGGTCATAGGGGCGGTCATTTCTCTTTCTTCGGTCATTCTCTATCTCCTTTCAGACCATTCAGTGTTGTTGTGATAAGCTGTATCGTGGACAGCAGCTCATCGTCCACAGCAGAGCTATTCTCTATCCTTTTCAGCTCTGCAAGTACCTCAGCAAGCGGATTTTTCAGAGCCTTGTATACTCTCGGATTGCCCTGCACCACCACATCACGGCACAGCAGCCGTTTCACGATGTAGTCCTGCTTGGTCAGTCCCGACAGTGCAACCGCCGAGTTGATGAGCTGATCTTCTTCGGGCGAGACACGAAAACCGATCGTCCTCGCTCTGAATCTGCCCTTGCTGTCAAGATTATTCGCTGACATCTGCATCACCTCTTTTCTTTTTCAGCTCTTCGAGCTTATTTGCCATCTCCGTCTGCTTGGACGGAAACAGATGTGCATAACGGTAAGTGATCTCGATGCTCTCATGTCCCACACGGTCAGCGATAGCAACAGCAGAGAAGCCCAGCTCGATCAGGAACGAAACGTGGCTGTGACGCAGATCGTGAATGCGGATTCGTTTCAAGCCTGTCGCTTTCACACCTCTGTCCATCTCATGGTGCAGATAGCTCTTGGATATGGGGAAAATTCGCTCGTCTGGCTTCTGGTCGTACAGCATACTGAAATACTCCTGCATCTCCTCGCAAAGAAAATCAGGCATTTCAATGGTACGGTTGCTTTTCTTGGTTTTCGGCTTTGTGATGACGTCCTGTCCCTTGATACGCTGATAGGACTTGTTGATGCGGAGCTTGCGGTTCTTGAAATCGAAGTCCGCAGTTGTGAGAGCCAGCAGCTCACCGAGCCGGATACCGCATCAGTACAGCATCTCAAAGGCATAGAACGAGATCGGCTTATCCATCATGACCTCGGAAAACTGCATATACTCGTCCTTTGTCCAGAAGTTCATCTCCTTGGCATTCTTCACGCCGATGCTCCCTGCTTTTGCGGCTGGATTGGTACTCAGGTCATAGTAGCGAACAGCGTGATTGAAGATACAAGAGAGCTGATTGTGCAGATTTTTCAGGTAGGTCTCCGAATAGGGCTTGCCGTTTTTGTCACGGTGACGGAGCAGTTCGTTCTGCCACGTCAGCACGTCCCTTGCCTGGATGTCCTTCATGGACTTCTCCCCGAAATAGGGCAGGATCTTCGACTTGATGACACAAGCCTTATGCTCCCAGGTGTTCTGCTTCAAACGTGCTTTCATGTCCTGCTCATACAGCTTGTAGAAGTCCTTGAACAGCATATCGAGGTCGCCGCCCTGCTGGAGAAGAAATCTGCGTTCCCAATCCTGAGCCTCTCGCTTTGTCTTGAAGCCACGCTTGCACTTCTGCTTGCGATGTCCCTGCCAGTCATCACAGCGTGTCATAACATACCAAGTGCCGTTTTTGTCCTTGTATACGGGCATCAGTCCTCACCCTCTTTCTTTTCAGGTGCTTTCACCGGGCGCTCCGCCGAGTACACTCTCTCGTTGAAATACTCACGGTTCACTCTGCCTGTGATGGTGATGTAGCCCTTTGCGTCAAGCTCCTCATTGAGCTGCTTGATGATCTTGTATGCATACGGAACGGAGATCTCCATGATCTCTGCCAGTTCCTCTGCACGGATAAATTTTTCTGACATAGTAGTCAACCCTTTCTTAAAAATTGTTCTGTGTGGTATCGGGCGCATTTGCGTATCCGATAAGCAAAATTCTCTATCTAAACATTTTTGTTTTTGTCAACCCCCTAAACCGAAATTTTTCTAAATTTTTTTGTTTAGTATCTATTGACTATCCTAAACAAATATGTTATAATGCAGTAAAGCCATTATTTCGGAGGTGAATCATTTGAAAGAAGATAAGGTGTTAGAAAGCAACGTGCCTGTACTCAGAACACCGCTTGTTGACATTGAGATCGTAGATGAGGACGAAAAGAATATCTCATTCGATATAGTGGATAGCTGGAACACATCACATGGAGTGTATATCAATAATGATGAACACCATATCATTGAAGCGACTGACTATGAAGAAAAACAGATCAGAATAAGAACGTATTCCCTTGAAATTGGAAAGAAATATTATGTTAAGACTTCCGTTCCTATTGAAAGCAGAGATTCTGACGAGCGTTTGTTTACATATGGTTATACAAAAGGCTCTCAAACATTTGCAATCAGTTTTCCAGATCCCAATGACATGGCTAAGCTATTTCCCGAAGAATTTGATAATAAATTGGAATGGTATGACTTTAATGGGGAAGCACCGTCAGGCACAAAGGCTGTCTCTTTCTATTTGATTGACCGAGAGAAAGAATTCATCTATATTGCAACTGCGTGGATTTGGAATATCCACGATTATATGGAAAACTATGAAAGTGCAGCTGAGGTCTTTACTTGGATAGTATGAGATTTTGCTAACACAGAAATATATAAGGAGTAAACCACCATGAGCATTATAGGAGATAAGATACACCGCATTCGTGATTTCAGAGGAATGACGCAGAAACAGCTCGGTATGACAGTCGGCTTTGACGAGAGGTCTGCCGATGTCCGCATCGCACAGTACGAATCAGGCACTCGCACACCCAAGCAGGCACTTGTTGAACAGCTTGCCGAGGCATTGGACGTGAACCCTCGGTTTCTCGCAGATGATGAGATACTCGGAGCAGAAGGCGTTATGATGATGCTCTTTGAACTGGACGAACATTACCCGATCAGCGTTGAGGACTGTACAGATGAGGACGGAAACAAACGTAAGGGCATTATTTTCGGCTCTATTCTTCTGAACGACTTCTTTGCGGAGTGGCAGAGACGAAAAAAAGACCTTGCTGACGGTAAGATCAGCAAGGCCGAATATACAGAATGGAAGCTTAACTGGCCGAAAACGACCGATGACTGCGGTAAACATGAACCCTCGAAAGAGTGGCGTAACCTGTAAGCCACTTGTTACGCAGAATAATTTCGCTCAACTCCCTGTTATCAAATTGTTATCACTGAGATTTTGAGACTTCGGAAATGGCGTATCTACGCCGTTTCTGAGGTCTTGTTTATTATTCCCACTCAACCGTTCCCGGAGGCTTGGAAGTAATATCATACACAACGCGGTTAACGTGTTCTACCTCGTTGCACAGGCGATTCGAGATTTTAGCGAGAACATCGTAGGGGATACGAGCCCAGTCAGCCGTCATAAAATCATCGGTGGTGATAGCGCGGATAGCGATGAGGTGGTCGTAGGTGCGGTGGTCGCCCATAACGCCAACGGTATGAACATCAGGGAGAACAGCGAAGAACTGTTTGAGTTGGTTTTCGATTCCGCTTTTGCGTATCTCGTCACGGAAAACAGCGTCAGCTTCCTGAAGAATCTTTATTTTCTCCTCAGTGATCTCGCCAATAATGCGGACACCAAGGCCGGGACCCGGGAATGGCTGTCTCCATACGAGATCGTGGGGGATACCAAGCTTTTCACCTACAGCTCTGACTTCGTCTTTAAAGAGGTCACCGAGAGGCTCGATAACGCCGTCGAAGTTGATGTCAGAGGGCATTTCTACCATGTTATGGTGGGTCTTGATTACAGCAGTACTTCCGTGACCTGCCTGATTGCCCTTTCCGGATTCAATTCTGTCGGGGTAAATAGTACCCTGTGCAAAGAAACCGTCAGTACCGTTTTCGCGGATCTTGTCCCAAAAAACGTTATAGAACTCAGTTCCGATAATTTTTCTCTTTTTTTCGGGATCGGTAACGCCCTTGAGCTTTTCGAGGAAGTGTTCCTTGGCGTTAATGCGAACGAAGTTCATATCGAACATCTTGGTGAAAGTCTGCTCGACAAAATCGCCCTCATCTTTGCGCATAAGCCCCTGATCGACAAAAACGCAGGTAAGCTGTTTTCCTACCGCGCGGCTGAGCAGACCTGCGGCAACAGACGAGTCAACGCCGCCGGAAAGACCGAGAATTACTTTCTTGTCGCCGATCTGTTCGCGAAGCTTTGCAACCGTGTTCTCGATAAAGTTGTCCATTTTCCAGTCACCGTCAAAGCCGCACACTTTCTTGAGGAAGTTGTCGAGCATTGAGAGTCCGCCGGCAGTGTGGCTTACTTCGGGGTGGAACTGAACAGCATAGAACTTTCTGTCCTTATCATACATAGCGGCAGTAGGACAGTTGTCTGTATGAGCGGCGGTAACAAAACCGTTTGGAATCTGTGAAACAAAATCGGTGTGGCTCATCCAGGAGGTAGCCTTGTCTGCAAGCTCGCTGACTCCGTCAAATAAGACACAGTTATTGTCATAGTAAGTATCTGTCATGCCGTATTCGCTCTTATCACAGGGCGAAACAGTTCCGCCGAGGGTATAAGCAATGAGCTGACAGCCGTAGCAGATACCGAGGATCGGAACGCCTATCTCAAAAATTTCCTTGGAAATATGTGGTGAAGTTTCGTCATAAACACTGTTTGGGCCGCCTGTAAAGATAATGCCCATAGGGTTCATAGCCTTAATTTCCTCGATTGGGGTATCGAATCTCTTGATTTCGCAATAAACTCCGCATTCACGGACTCTTCTTGCAATAAGCTGATTGTACTGTCCGCCGAAATCGAGTACGATGCAAAGCTGATTTGCCATACATAACCTCCTTAACTTCCGCATTAACGGCAGCGGTGCCGAAGTTGGTATTCTTTAATTATGCCACATTTTTCGGAAAATTTCAAGGGGTTTCGACATAAAATTTTAAGCCGGAATAAAAAGTCACTAAAAGGGAACGTTCATAAAGCTTGTATATCCGTCAAAACGGAGTATTAAAGGAAGGATTTGTAAATTTTCTGTGTTAGTACTTTACAATGGCGAAAAAATGTATTAAAGTATACATATATGAAAAAATTACAAATAGGCTAAAATGGAGGTAATTATACATGAGCAGAATATCTGCCCTCAGAAAGAGAACAGTTTCCGCGGTCGCAGCGGCAGCGCTCACTCTTGGAACAGTCATTCCTGCCGCAAAACTTATGATACCGCTCCGTTCCGACGCGGGCGAACAGCTTGGACAAACGAACTTCGATGATGGAGTGGGACTCCCTTGGCACATAGTAGAGTCGGCTCCCGGGGAAATGGACTTTGCCATAGAGGACGGCGTGTACAGTGTTACTATAGTGAATCCGGGCGGAGCTTCCCGCGGCGGTGAAGATCGCTGGGACTGCCAGTTCCGTCATAGGGGACTTAAAATAGTATCCGGACACCAGTATAAGGTCTCATATGAGATAACACCGTCAAATGCAGGAAAATACTATACAAAGATAGGAAACCTTGACGGAGATATAGAAGTCTGGCACAATATGATGGCAGACAACGGACCGGATCTCGGTTCAACGTGGGATCCGATCCAGATAGGCGCAAATGAGACAAAGAAAGTTGAGCTTACATTTACTGCAAGTCAGTCGCTTGAGGTAGCAGAATGGGCGTTCCATCTCGGCGGTGACGGTCAGTACACGCAGGGTGATTGTTTCCCTGCGGGAACTGTCATCAAATTTGACAATATGTCGCTGATAGACCTTACGAGCGATGAAAACGACTATGTTGCTCCTGAAAAGTGGGAACGTGCGGATATCCTCACAAATCAGCTTGGGTACTTTACAGGCAGAGCAAAAAAAGCGACTCTCCTGTCATCGGGCAGCTCCGCGGTTGACTTTGACATAATAGATGATTCGGGTGACGTTGTCTATTCGGGCAAGAGCGAGCCGTTCGGCTACGATAAGGATTCCGATGACGATGTACAGGTGATCGACTTCTCTGATTTCGATGAAAGTGGCACTTTCCACATCGAAACAGAGGACGGAGCTTCAAGCCGTGATTTTACAATTGGTGGAAGCGACACATATTCGGCAATGCTTTACGATTCGCTGAACTATTTTTATCAGAACCGCAGCGGTATTGAGATTGAAAGCCAATACATAACATCAGGTGATTCCTCGGCGCTTGCAAGAGCGGCAGGACACCCTACAGATACAGCCGAGATCGAGCAGACATGGGGCTATAGCGGCAGTTCCGGCACAATTGACGTAACAGGCGGCTGGTATGATGCGGGCGATCACGGAAAATATGTTGTAAACGGCGGCTTTTCGCTATGGCTCATGCAGAACCAGTATGAAACTGCACTGAAATACGGCTATGAGGACGTTTACGGAGACGGAACGCTTGCAATTCCCGAAAATTCCAACGGATACCCTGATCTTCTTGATGAAGCGCGCTGGGAAATGGAATGGATGTTCAACATGATAGTTGACAGCGGCGAATATCAGGATATGCTTTATCACAAGGCTCACGATGAGAAGTGGACTGCGCTTGGAATCGCGCCTGCCGATGATGAGATGAAGCGTATAGTAAAGCCTCCGACGACGGCTGCAACGCTGAATTTTGTTGCTTGTGCGGCACAGGCTTCAAGACTCTGGAAAGACATTGATTCGGACTTTGCGGATAAGTGCCTTGAAGCGGCTGAAAAGTCATATGAAGCAGCTAAAAAGCACCCCGATATGTACGCTCCTCTTGATGAGTCGATAGGCGGCGGAGCATACGGCGATACCGATGTTGACGATGAGTTTTACTGGGCAGCTTGCGAACTGTACCTTACGACAGGTGACGACAAGTACTATGATGACGCAAAGGATTCCGATTTCTTCCTCAAGCTCCCGACATCGCTTGGCGGCGGAGAGAGCGTAGATACTGTCGGAAGTTTCGACTGGGGCAACACAGCGGCTCTCGGAACAATGAGCATTGCACTGAACGATGACACAGTAAGTTCATCTGATTATGATGCGGCTGTAAAGAGTATCACCTCTGCGGCAAGTTACTACCTTGACCTTGAGTCGAATCAGGGCTACGGACTTCCTTACGGACAGAGCGAGATTTCCTATAATGATTCCGATGAAGGCTACCTCTGGGGTTCAAACTCATTTGTTGCAGATAACTCTATTATAATGGCATATGCTTATCTCCTCAGCGGAGACAATGAGTACGCTGACGGAGTGATCGGCGGCATGGACTATCTCCTCGGCAGAAATCCCATGGATTACTCCTATGTAACCGGTTACGGCACGCATACAGCAGAATATCCCCACCACCGTTACTGGGCACAGCAGGTAGACGAGGCGTTCCCGAAAGCTCCTAACGGAGTACTTGTCGGCGGCCCGAATTCAGGTATGCAGGATCCGTGGGTTCAGGGCTCAGGCTGGAAAAAAGGTGAGATAGCGCCGCAGAAGTGCTATCTTGACAATATCGAGGCTTGGTCTGTAAACGAGTGTACGATCAACTGGAATGCTTCACTTGCATGGATAACAGGCTTTACCGCACAGGAAAACGGCGGAATTGCAGCACTTTCAGGACTTACGCTCAATGATTCTCCCACAACCAAGGCTGATAAAGAGAAGTCAGATGACAAGGGAGAAAAGGAAACGATAACAAAGGCTGAGAGAAAAACCGACAAGACCGATAAAGACAGTGATTCTTCCAAAAAGAGCAGCAGTGACGATGATGAAAAGGGTTCAAATCTTGGATTAATAGCAATTATAGCGGCTGCGGCAGTTATAGTTCTGATATCGATAGAATTTTTTGTCTACAAGATGATAAAGCTTAAAAAGCAGTAAGCAAAAGGGCGAACAGTTGATGTTCGCCCTTTTTACGCCTTAGTGATTGCTCTTTTTGTTTGAGAAGTCAGGCATATTGCTGTTGGTGGGATTGCCGTTGTTCTTCTTGTTTGAGAAGTCGGGCATATTATTGCTGTTTGTAGGACTTCCGTTCTTCTTGTCCTGATAAGAAGGCTGATTGTTGTTTGATTTGCTCATAAAAGCACTACCTTTCTCCGCACGGAGCAGCATACAAGCAGATCCTGCCGTGCGGATAAACAGAACAGCCGTCAATATGCACACTCGGGGAAGGTTGGAATTTTTCCCGCTGAGTGTATTATTGACGGCTGTTTTTAATTTATTCAGTCAGGATCAAAGCTTTGTGAATCTTCTCACATCACCGGATTTTCCGACAAACATCGACTTCGGTCTTACCCATACATCGCCGTTTTCGGTGGACTTGTACACAACAAGCTCCTCCATGGTCTCGCTGTGACGTGCAACAGCCATGACCTCGTACTCGCCGCCCTTGAAATGTCGGTATTTTGCACCGATAACGATCTCTGTATCGTGATTCTCGTTCTGAGCAGGCGCTTCGGACTGATTGTTCACGATATCGTCAGAAACGATTATCATAGCGGAGTAAGGCGGCATTTTGACGTAAGCATTTCCGTTATCGACCTGAATATTTTTTGCACTGATAACGTCAACAAGCCTGCCGAGATGTGTGTTGAAGTTAAGGTCGAACTCATAGTCTCCAAGGTTAAGAGCCACATAAACGGTCTGGTCTCCCTGAACCTTCTTAAAGAGAAGCTGCTGGTTGGTTATCATGATCCTCTCATAAGTTCCTGTTCTGAGACCAGGATAAGCGCGGTAAGTGCGTCCGAGTTTAACGATATGCTTGTAAAGTTCGGTATTCTCGCGCTCCATATCCGCAAGGTACAGGCAGGGGCGGAGATTGTCGTCGGAGTTGTTTTCTTTACGGCCCTGAATACCATATTCACTTCCGTAATATATCGAGGGAATACCGGGCATTGCATACATGAGGGTGTAAACGAGCGGCAGGTAAGCCTGATTGTTGAGGGTGCTTGCAAGACGGTTTACATCGTGATTATCAACAAAATTGTAAAGATTGATGTTGCGGTAGATACCTCCGTTAGCTCCCGACTGACGGTTGATCGAATAGTCTATCTCGAAGTAGTTCTTGTCATTGTGCGATGAGTAGAGTCCTTTGTAGCATTCATAGTTTGTAACACTGTCGAGCATTTCGGGATTTGCCCAGCGGTTGTAGTCACCGTGGATAATTTCTCCCATGAGCCAGAAATCAGGTCTCTTGCCCTTGCAGAAGCTTCTTATTCTCTTGAAAAAGTCAAAATCAATGCAATCGGCAGCGTCAAAGCGGATACCGTCTATTTTGAATTCCTCGATCCAGTAATTTATCGCATCTATAAGGTGGTCGCATACGCCCGGATTTCTGAGATTGAGCTTAACGAGGTTGTAGTGTCCGTTCCAGCCTTCATACCAGAATGGATCACCACAAGGGGAAGGGCCGCCGAAGTTGAGGTTCTGGAACCAATCGCAGTAGCCTGAACCCTGACCCTTTTCCTGAATATCGACAAACTGCGGGAATTTTCTTCCTACATGATTGAAAACGCCGTCAAGGATAACTCTTATGTTATTGGCGTGAAGTTCATCACAGATGTGCTTGAACGAATTGTTGTCACCAAGTCGGCGGTCTATCATTTTGTAGTCTGTCGTATCGTAACCGTGCTCAACGGACTCAAAAACAGGGCCGAAGTAAACGGCGTCAACATTCATTTCCTTGAAGTGCGGTATCCACTCAAGAACCTTGTCAAGACGGTAAACGACCTCGCCGCCGTCATTGAACTTGGGCGCTCCGCAGAATCCGAGAGGGTAGATGTGATAAATAATGGCATTATCGTACCAGTTCATAGTTAAAATCTCCTTTGTGTTAGATGTATAGTCTTTTGAAACTGCTCACCGGGACATCGGTGAACAGCCCTTAATTTTCGCTTCCCTCGAGGTAGTATGATGCCTCCATATCAGCAACGTTAAGAGCGAGTGCGAGCGGATACATTTCAAGTGCTCTGCCGATAGTGTTTTTGTCCTCAACTCCGGAAAAACCCATGTGATAGCGGATAGCAAAGGCTTCTTCGCGTGTGAGACGGGCGTCTCCGTAGAAATAACCCGAGAGTATGTAAACAGATTTCTCGCCGTGACCGTAGGGAATAGTATCCTTTATAGTGTAATACGGAACTTTTTCCCATTTTCCTGTTTCCTCATTTTTCTTGTTACGGTAATCCGTAACGTAAAAATTCACCTTGCAGATATCATGCAGCAGGGAAACGAGAGCAATGGTCTCATCGGAGTAATCCATGCCGTAAAGTTCCTTGGTTCTCGGCCGAGAGAGGTAATCCTTGAGGCAATGATAAACGTTGACGCTGTGCTGAACGAGACCTCCCTCGTAAGCTCCGTGGTAGCGTGTACTGCTCGGAGCGGTGAAAAAATCGCTTTTCTGTAAAAATTCGAGGAGTTTGTCTACTCCTTCACGCTTGATATTTTCCTTGTATATGGAAATAAATTCTTCTTTTGCAGTCATCAGAAACCCTCCTTATATAAAACATTATACCATAAAAAACAAGGAAAATCAATGGTGAACGGGCCGAAGGCGAGATTTTTCATTGTTTCGTCATATTTTTATGTGCTGTTCAGCACATATTCCTCGTTTTCGGGCGAGTAATGCCTTTATGGCATTTTTGTCTGTTTCCGCATATAATGCGTATGTCTTTAAGCCAACATCGCACAAAGCCTGCCTGATTTGCCGGACCAGTTTAAAATTTCGGCATTGCTATTGCTTTTTCTTCAATTATATGGTATAATATTTCTTAATATTGAATGGAGGAATTCTAATGTCTGTAAATATACCGGAGATTTTTGCGTGTAACGTTTTTAATGAGGAAGTAATGAAAGCAAGACTTCCGAAAAACATCTACATAAATCTGAAAAAGACCTGCCGCACAGGCGCTACGCTTGATATGACTACCGCTGATGTAGTAGCGAATGCCATTAAAGAGTGGGCGATCGAAAAGGGTGCAACTCATTATACCCATTGGTTCCAGCCAATGACAGGTTCTACCGCTGAAAAGCACGACTCGTTCATTACTCCGTCCCATAACGGAATGGCGATAATGGAGTTTTCGGGCAAGGCTCTTGTCAAGGGCGAGCCTGATGCGTCCTCTTTCCCCTCAGGCGGACTCAGAAGAACAAGTTCTGCAAGAGGCTATACTGCGTGGGATCCGACTTCTTACTGCTTTGTCAAGGAGGGAAGTCTTTATATTCCGACAGTTTTCATGTCATATACGGGAGAAGTTCTCGATAAAAAGACTCCTCTTCTGCGTTCAATGCAGGCTCTTAACAAGACCGCAGTGCGTTTCCTGAAGCTTTTCGGAAACGAAAAGGTAACTCATGTTACCTCGACCGTCGGCGCTGAACAGGAATACTTCATTATTGACAAGAAGATGTTCGACCAGCGTGAGGATCTCATTCTTACAGGCAGAACTCTCTTTGGGGCAAAGCCGCCAAAGGGTCAGGAGCTTGACGACCAGTATTTTGCAAATATCAGACCGAGAATTGCTTCATACATGGCTGACCTTGACGAGGAGCTTTGGAAACTTGGCATTTACTCGAAAACCAAGCACAATGAGGTGGCTCCTGCACAGCACGAAATGGCGCCTATTTTTACAACTTCCAACCTCGGCACTGACCAGAACGAGCTTGCAATGGAAGTAATGGAAAAGGTAGCTCTCCGTCACGGACTTGTCTGCCTGCTTCACGAAAAGCCATTTGAGGGAGTAAACGGTTCGGGTAAGCACAACAACTGGTCAATGTCAACCGATGACGGACAAAACCTTCTCGACCCCGGTGATACTCCCATGGAGAATCTCCAGTTCCTCACGATCCTCTGCGCACTTATCAAGGGTGTGGACGAATATCCTGATCTGATGAGACTTTCCGCAGCTTCTGCCGGCAACGATCACCGACTCGGCGCTGATGAAGCTCCGCCTGCAATAGTTTCCATGTTCCTCGGCGAGGAGCTTGACGCTGTTCTTGATGCTATCGAAAATGACACGGTTTACAAGACCTGCACAAAGGAATTCGAGATCGGTGTTGATGCACTTCCTTCTTTCCCGAAGGATTCAACAGACCGCAACAGAACTTCACCATTTGCATTCACCGGAAACCGCTTTGAGTTCAGAATGGTAGGTTCTTCGGATAATATTGCCTGCCCCAACGTTCTCCTCAATACTATCGTTTCCGAGGAACTCAGCCAGTTCACCGAGATCCTCGAACCTTTCAAGGGTAAAGATTGCTTTGAGGCTGAGGTAAAGAAACTCCTCAAGAGCGTTCTCAAAGACCACAGAAGGATCATTTTCAACGGTGACGGTTATTCTGCTGAATGGGTAAAAGAGGCAGAGCGCAGAGGACTTCCGAACTATGCTTCGACCGTTGACTGTATGCCTCACTATACAGATGACAAGAACATGAAGATGTTCCGCAAGTTTGGCATCTATAATCAGAACGAGCTTACCGCGAGAACCGAATCTCTCCTTGAGAAGTATTCCAAGACCATTCGTATCGAGGCTCGCACAATGGTTGAAATGGCAAGGAAGCAGCTTCTTCCCGCAACCCTCGGCTATGTAGATAAGCTATGCTCGGCAATTGCCACAAAGAAGCAGATCGGTATAACTGCAAAGACTGAGGAAAAAATGGCGGCTAAGCTTACAGATCTGGCAGACCGTTTTTACGATTCGATAGAGCGCCTTGACTCTCAGGTAAAGGCGGCAGGGGAGATAAAGGGGATCCAGAAACAGGCTGAAAACTTCCATGATGTCGTTCTTGCTGAAATGGACATAATGCGTGCCATTGCAGACGAAATAGAGGTGATAATGCCTGCTGTTGAGTGGCCTATCCCCGCATATTCAGAGATAATTTACAACGTTTGATATAAAAATAAGGGCTTTTGAAGAATTCTTCAAAAGCCCGTTTCTTTTTTGTTATGCAAGATTTTTTGCCGTGAAGTAGATGATTACAAGAGAGCCGAGGATTATGCGGTACCAGCCGAAAACCTTGAAATCGTGCTTCTTGATGTATCCCATGAGGAATTTGATAACCACAAGCGAGACTGCAAATGAAACAACCATTCCGACAATGAGAACCGCAAGTTCGCTTCCTGAGAAATTAAAGCCGAACTTTATAAGTTTCAGGAGACTCGCGCCGAACATTACCGGAACTGCGAGGTAGAACGTGAATTCTGCGGCAACAGTTCGTGATATTCCTATAAGGAGAGCTCCAACGATAGTTGAACCCGAACGCGAAGTTCCGGGGAACAATGCCGCAATGAGCTGGAATATACCGATAATAAAAGCAGCCTTGTATGTAAGATCATCAATGGTATTGACCTTGGGTTTTCTGCCCTTGTTGTGATTCTCGATGAGTATGAACGCAATACCGAATACGATAAGTGCGATTGAAACGCACCACGGGTTGTAGAAGTGCTCATTTATCCAGTCGTCAAGCAGGAGACCGATAACGGCAGCCGGAATACAGGCTACGAGAACCTTGAACCACATCTGGAAAATATCGGTCTTGACCATTTGTCCGAATGGCGAGTTGTTTAGCGGATGAGCGTTGTTTTTTTTGCCGAACGGCCACAGCTTTTTCCAGAATATCACGACAACCGCCATGATCGCACCGAGTTGGATAACGACGTCAAACATTTCGATGAATTCATCTGATTGCTTTAACTTAATGAATTCATTAACAAGGATCAGGTGACCCGTGCTGCTGACAGGCAGCCATTCCGTGATACCTTCAACGATACCCAGAATAATGGATTTTAGAATTTCAAGCATAAGTTGATTCCTTTCTATATTTATTCATAAGAATTATATCACACTGCCGCGGAAAAATCAACCATTGCGACATTTTTCGCTTATACGTCTGTATACTTGCTTAAATCAAGGCGGAATTTTCTCTTAGAAATTGTAAGAGTGCCCGACTGTTTCAGCTTTGCTATTTCGCGCTGGAGAGCGCTGCGGTTTACGCAGAGATAATCGGACAGAGCGGTTGTGGTGAACGGGATCTCGGGAAATTCGCCCTTTGGAGTCTTTCCCTCGATAATAGAAAGACAGCTTATCAGCTTTCCGCTTATGCTCCTTTGGCTCAGAACCTCGATCCGCTCGCTGAAAGAGAGAGCCTTTTCAGCCATGAGTTCGAGCAGGTTTTCGACCACCTTTGTGTGGCACAGGCACGCATTCTGACAGCGTTTTGTTATCTCACTGCGGTTTACGAACATAACTTCGCAGTCAGTTTTTGCTACTATTTCTATTATATTATGGTTTGTATCTGTAAATGTAAAGAAAACTCCGAAAATGCTCTGCTCGCTCAGAGTTTCTATTATCGTGCGTATGCCGTTGATGTCATATTTAAGCATCAGCGCATTGCCGCTGAGGACAATGCCTATGCGGTCGCTTGAACCTGATAATTCAGCGATCTTGCTGCCGGATTTATAGTGCATGATATTCGGAGAGAAGCAGTCGAGCATTCGCAGACAGTCCTTATTGTCTATCCCTTTAAAAAGAATGTTTTGTTCAGGTAACAAAAAAAACACCTCCTTGTTGCAATTGCAACAGATTTTTCTAATAATCTATGATACAATATATTACAGAAAAAGTCAAGTGCAGCACTCCAAAAAATTGAAGATGCAGTCCTGACTTTTTGAATTATACAATTACAGGAGGTTATATTTATGAAAGTAAATGTTGTCGGAGATGCGCTTTCTCAGGAAGAAATCAACGCGTACATAGACTATGGAAAGAAGAAGTACAGCGACCGCGAAATTACCGGAATGACTGTTAAAGTTGACGGAGACTACGTGGACTTACAGTATAACTTCGCCGATGTGCCATTTGACAGGATTCGTCGTATCACGGGCTACCTTGTAGGTACACTTGATCGTTTCAACAACGGCAAGCGCGCAGAGGAGCACGATAGAGTTAAGCACAGTGTATAATTATCACAGCGCAGAAACGCTGTAAAATAAAAAAATCTGGAGGTATAAAATTATGAAAACTTATGTATGTCCTGTTTGCGGATACGTTCACGAAGGAGACCAGCCACCCGAGAAATGTCCTCAGTGCGGAGTTTCCGGCGACAAGTTCATTGTTAAGGAAAAGAGCGATAACCTTGTATTTGCCTGCGAGCACGAAGTAGGCGTTGCCAAGGCTGTTACAGATCAGGAGATCATTGACGGACTTCGTTCAAACTTCACAGGCGAGTGCACAGAGGTAGGTATGTATCTTGCAATGGCAAGAGCTGCACACAGAGAGGGCTATCCCGAGATCGGTCTTTACTGGGAAAAGGCTGCATACGAGGAGGCAGAACACGCTGCAAAGTTTGCAGAGCTTCTCGGTGATGTGGTTTCAGCGTCCACAAAGGAAAACCTTGAAAAGAGAGTTGCGGCTGAACACGGTGCAACGGAAGGCAAGCTTCAGCTTGCAAAGAGAGCAAAGGAGCTCAATCTTGACGCTATTCACGATACAGTTCATGAAATGGCTCGTGATGAGGCAAGACACGGCAAGGCATTTGAGGGACTCCTCAAGAGATATTTCGGCTAATAAGAATAGCTCACAGGCTGCTGCGGGAAACCGCGGCAGCTTTTTTGTTATATAGTTAGCCAAGCATAACTTACTTGACATATTTTTTCTTTTCGTGTATAATCATAACATCAGTTAGAATAAACTAACGAAATGAATGAGGAGGCTTTATGAGCGTAGTAATAGTTGGCGGAAACGATTGCATGATCAGAAAATACAAGGAGATCTGCGAGCAGTATAAATGCAGTGCAAAGGTCTTTACACATATGAAAACGGATTTGAAGAAACAGATAGGCTGTCCTGATCTGCTGGTGCTGTTCACAGGAACAATGTCGCATAAAATGGCAAGGTGTGCTATCAGCGAGACAAAGGGATTACAGACTAAGATCGAGCGCAGCCACTCAAGTTCGGCATCTGCGCTGAAAAACATTCTGGAGACACACACAGGGAGGAACTGATATGCCTGAAGAGCTTGTGGTACGTCATTGCTCGCCGACTTTGGCAGGACTTAAAACGGGAAATATGTTCACTTGCAGGTATGACACCAAGCAGGAACTTTACGGCGATATTTCGGTAATGAACAAGAGACTGCGCGCAAAGGGACTCCGCGCGATACCGCTGAGATTTAAAAGCGGAAAGGCTCTCATTTATATTTATCGTCCGGCAAAACTCGAACGCGACTTTTGTAATTCAGAGGTCTGTCGCATTCTTGGAGGCTGCGGATACAAATGCAGCGATCCGAACAGATGTATCACCAAACTGATGTCAAGACTGCGGGAGGACGGAGAATTTCCGCATGAGATAGGACTTTTTCTCGGATATCCTCCTGAGGACGTGGAGGGATTCATTGAACACAGGCAGTGCAAGCTCACGGGTTTCTGGAAAGTCTACGGCAACGAGGAACAGGCGCGGCGCTGTTTTGAGCGATTTGAAAAGTGTACTCGGGTCTATACCTCGTGCTATCAGAAAGGCTGTCCGCTTGAAAGGCTGGCAGTTGCAAAATAATATCAGGCGGGCAGAAATGTCCGCCTGTTTTTTGATATAAATGCAATAAATTTACTTGAAATGTCTGTTTAAACATGATATAATTACCTTACAATATCAATACTGAACAATATTTCATCTGAAAAGAGGTATATTTATGAAAAAAATACTGGATTGGAAAAAGTATCTTGAAACCGCTGCCAGCGCTGCTGCTGAAGGAATAGTAATGCTCAAAAACGACAACGGTGCACTTCCTCTGTCGAAAGATGAGGTGGTTTCCGTTTTCGGAAGAATTCAGCTTCACTATTATAAGAGCGGAACGGGTTCCGGCGGAATGGTAAACGTATCAAAGGTCACAGGCATTGTTGACGGACTTCTCGAAAGCGGTGTAAAGCTTAACGAGGAACTTCTCAACGTATATAAAAAATGGGATGAAGAAAATCCCTACGATCTCGGTGACGGCTGGGGCAATGAGCCTTGGTCGCAGGTAGAAATGCCGCTTGACGAGCAGCTTGTTGCAGATGCGGCTCAGAAAGGCTCAACTGCTATAGTGATAATCGGCAGAACAGCAGGCGAGGAAATGGACGCAACTCTTACAGAGGGTTCATTCCTGCTTACAGCACTTGAGAAAGATATGCTTTCAAAGGTAAGAAAGGCATTTGAAAAGGTAGTGGTTCTCCTTAATGTTGGCGGACTTATAGATATGTCATTCGTGAACGAGTACGCTCCTGACTCTGTACTTTATGTATGGCAGGGCGGAATGACAGGCGGAACGGGAACAGCAGATGTTCTTACAGGTAAGGTAAGTCCAAGCGGAAAGCTTTCGGATACTATCGCATACAGCGTAAAGGATTATCCCTCTGACCCGTATTTCGGAGACAGAGTGAGAAACTTTTACAGCGAGGACATTTTTGTCGGCTATCGCTGGTTTGAGACATTTGCTCCTGAAAAGGTTCTCTATCCCTTTGGCTTCGGACTTTCCTATACAACATTTGATGTAAAGAGCGTTTCTGTCAGCGGTTCTGACACCCTCACATTCAAAGTATCTGTTACAAACACAGGCAAATTCAGCGGTAAAGAAGTCGTTCAGGTATACTGCGGCGCTCCTCAGGGCAAACTCGGAAAGGCTGCAAGAGTTCTCTGCGGATTTGCAAAAACCAAGGAGCTTGCTCCTGATGAAACGCAGGAGCTTGAAATTTCAGTTCGTCTTGAAACACTCGCTTCGTATGATGACTCAGGTGTTACAGGAAACAGATTCTGCTGGGTTCTGGAAGAGGGCGAGTATAAGTTCTTTGTAGGTACAGATGTTCGTTCGGCTCAGGAGACTTTCAAATTTAGTCTGAATGAATCCAAGGTGACTGAGAAGTGCATTCAGGCGCTTGCTCCCGTTCTTCCTTTCAAGAGGATCACAGCGGATAACAATGACGGAGATCTTTCGCCTGTAATGCACGACGTTCCTTTGAGTGAAGTTGATGAACCTGCGCGCAGAGCAGAGAGACTTCCGCAGGAGATACCGTATACAGGCGATAAAGGAATAAAGCTTGCCGATGTAAAGAGCGGTAAAAACACAATGGACGAGTTCCTTGCACAGCTTTCCAACCATGATCTTTCGTGCATTATCAGAGGAGAGGGAATGGGTAGTCCGAGAGTAACGGCAGGTACAGCTTCTGCGTTTGGCGGAGTATCCGATGCACTTACAGGATTCGGCATTCCTGCGGCTTGCTGTGATGACGGCCCTTCCGGCATGAGACTCGACTGCGGCACAAAGGCATTTAGTCTCCCGAACGGAACAATGCTCGCGTCTACATTCAACTGTGAGCTTATCAAGGAATTGTACTATCTGCTCGGACTTGAGATGAGTGCAAACAAGGTTGACTGTATCCTCGGACCCGGAATGAATATTCACCGCCACCCGCTCAATGGACGCAATTTTGAGTATTTTTCCGAAGACCCGTTCCTTACCGGAAAAATGGCAGCATTTCAGCTCAACGGACTTCACAGTGCAGGAGTAACAGGAACAATAAAGCATTTCTGCGGAAACAATCAGGAGACCAATCGTCACTTCATTGACTCTGCTGTTTCCGAGAGAGCGCTTCGTGAGATCTATCTCAAGGGCTTTGAAATTGCAGTAAGAGAGGGCAATGCGGATTCAATAATGACCACATACGGCTCGGTAAACGGTTTGTGGACAGCAGGAAACTTTGACCTTAATACAGTGATCCTTCGTGAAGAATGGGGATTCAAAGGCTTTACCATGACTGACTGGTGGGCAAATGTCAATTTCCGCGGCGAAGAGCCTAAGAGAGCATTTTTCGTTCCCATGGCAATTGCGCAGAATGATGTTTATATGGTTTGTGCAGACACTTCCTGTGCTGACGAGGACATTGATACAGCCCTCGCTGACGGAACTCTTACAAGAGGGGAGCTTCAGAGAAATGCTGCTAATATCTGCAATTTTATCATCGGTACAAATGCAATGAAGCGTCTCTGCGGTGAAGCTGACGAAATTGAGATAATCAACCGTCCTGATGAAGAAATGGATTCTGACGAGCCTGTTATCTTCTATGATATCGAAAAGGAATTTGAGCTTGACCTCAGCGGTATAAAGAGCGTTCAGGGAAAGAACTACAGATTTGCACTCAATGTTGCCACCACAGGATTCTATAAGGTAACGATCACAGCATCATCTACACAAAGCTCTCTCGCACAGATCCCGGTAACTCTTTTCCTTATGGGAACAGCCAACGGAACATTCACATGGAACGGTACAGACGGCAAGCCTGTGGCAATGGAGAATGAAGTTCCCATATTCTCGCACTTTACAGCAGTAAGACTTTACTTTGCACAGAGCGGACTTGATATGCACAGCATAAAGTTTGAACTTGTAAGACCTGCCGAGAATCTTGAAGTTTCATTCAAGAAAGAGGAGCTCTGAGGTTGAACATACAGATATTCGGAACGAAAAAATGCTCTGATACGCGAAAGGCTGAACGCTATTTCAAAGAGCGCAGAATAAAGTATCAGATGATCGATCTCAGAGAAAAGGACATGAGCCGTGGAGAGTTCAACAGCGTAAAGCAGGCGGTAGGTGGGATCGATTCTATGATAAACGAAAACGCCAAGGACAAGGACGTAATAACGCTGATGAAGTATCTTTCTGACAGTGACAAGGAAGAAAAGCTGATAGAGAATCAGCAGGTAATAAAAACCCCGATAGTACGGAACGGCAGACAGGCAACGATAGGTTTCTGCCCCGATGTCTGGAAAAATTGGGAATAATAAGCCAAAGCAGCACTTTTTAAAGTGCTGCTTTTTTGCCTGCTATAAAGTTAAAAATAAAAAATATATCAAATTTGTTATTAATTTCTTAAAAGGGTAGTGCAATTTATTGGAAAATATGATATAATTACAATACGTTAGTATCAAACTGACAGAATATCTGCGGAAAATACTGATTTTCCGTAAAATATACGGGCAAGTTCCCGAAAGGAGTATTGATTATGGGTATTATTAAAGCCGCACTTGCAGGTGCAAGCTCTACTCTTGCCGATTCATGGCAGGAATTCTACGTTTGTGAGTCTATTCCTACTGACGTTCTCGTAGTAAGAGGAAAGAAACAGCTTGGTAAGCATTCTTCCAACACAAAGGGTAATGACAATGTTATCACCGACGGAAGCGGTATCGTTGTACACGAGGGTCAGGCTATGATAATGGTCGATCAGGGTATCGTAACGGAAATCGCTACCGAGCCGGGTGTTTATAAGTATGAGTCGGGCACATCACCGAGCCTTTTCTCCAGCAGCTTCGGAGCAGGTCTGAAGGAAACATTCCGCGAGACATGGGATCGTATAAAGCACGGCGGAGATGCTGCAAAGGATCAGAGAATTTACTTCTTCAATATGAAGGAGCTGCTTGACAATAAATTTGGCACTCAGAACCCTGTGCCTTTCCGTGTTACATATCAGGATCTCGGCAGAAGCTTTACTGTTGGAGTTCGCTGCAACGGTATCTACTCATACAAGATCGCTGACCCTGTACTTTTCTACGCGAATGTATGCGGAAATGTAACAAACCAGTATTCACGTTCCGAGCTTGACGCACAGCTCAAGAGCGAATTCCTTGATTCGCTTCAGCCTGTATTCTCGACCATAGCTGCATCGGGAATCAGATATGACGAGCTTCCCGGCAGACAGAAGGAACTTAAAACAGCGGTAGAGACCGAACTTAATCCTGAGTGGAAGGAAAAGAGAGGTCTTAAAATTGAAAAGGTAGCTATTAATTCCGCTACAATTTCCGAGGCAGATACAAAGCGTATTCAGGAATTCGAGGACAGAGCATGGAATACAAATCCGACAAATGCTGCTGCAACTCTTGTTGAGTCTCAGGCAAAGGCTATGCAGAGCGCTGCAAACAATCCGAATGGTGCGGCAATGGGACTTTTCGGTATGGGAATGGCTCAGCAGGCAGGCGGAATGAATCCGCAGAATCTCTTTAATATGGGAGCACAGCAGGCAGCGGCAGGAGCTACCGCAAATAACGCTCCGTCTGCTGATTCTTGGAAATGCGAGTGCGGCGCGACAAATACAGGTAAGTTCTGTGCTGACTGTGGTAAGGCAAAGCCCCTTCCAAAGCCGGCAGCAGGTTCGTGGAAGTGCGAGTGCGGAGCAGAGAACACAGGCAAATTCTGTGCAAATTGCGGTAAGGCAAAACCTGCCGACACTGACGGCTGGACCTGCTCATGCGGAGCAGTAAATAAGGGTAAATTCTGCGCTGAATGCGGTAAGCCCAAGCCGGCAGGAGCACCTCTCTATCGCTGCGATAAGTGTGGCTGGGAGCCTGCTGATCCGTTCAATCCTCCTAAGTTCTGCGCTAACTGCGGAGACCCGTTTGACGATTCAGATATTGTAAAGTAATATGACAAGGCAATGCGGTGCGGCGGAACTGCATCGCATTTGCTGCATTATAGCGAATCAGAACCTGCCCGCAAGATGAAGTCTGAGTATTTTCTTGCGAAAACTGGTTCTTACAGAGGTGATAATATGACGGAACTACTTCAGTATAAATGTCCTGCTTGTTCGGGACAGCTTGAATTTAACAGCAGCGTTCAGAAAATGAAGTGCCCCTACTGCGATTCTGAGTTTGATGTAGCAACTCTAAAGCAGTATGACAGCGAACTCGAAAACGCAGCAAAGGACGATATGAACTGGGAAACCAATGCAGGCGGTGAATGGAAGGCTGACGAGACTGACGGCATGGATGTGTACACTTGTCAGTCCTGCTGAGGAGAGATCGTTGCTGACAGTACAACAGCCGCATCTAAATGTCCATACTGCGATAATCCGGTTGTCATGACAGGAAAATTCTCGGGCGACCTCAGACCTGATTATGTGATACCGTTCAAATATGATAAGAATGCTGCAAAATCTGCCCTGAACAAACATCTTGAGGGCAAGAGACTTCTTCCTAAGGTATTTAAAGATCAGAACCACATTGACGAGATCAAGGGACTTTATGTTCCGGTATGGCTTTTTGATGCCGAAGCTGACGCAAGGATAATCTACAAGGCTCAGAAGAAGAAAACGTGGAGCGACAACAACTTCAACTATACCGAAACAAGCTATTATTCGGTCGTTCGTGCAGGCAAACTAAACTTCGAGCTTGTACCCGTTGACGGTTCGAGCAAAATGCAGGACGAACTTATGGAGTCGATAGAGCCCTATGACTTCAAGGATGCAGCAGCTTTTCAGACCGCATATCTTTCGGGATATCTTGCCGACAGATATGATGTAACGGCAGAGCAGAGTGTTGATCGTGCAAATGAGCGAATCAAAAACAGTACAGAAAGCACATTTGCGTCAACTGTTAAGGGATACAGTACATTCACGCGCGAAACAGGAAACATCAAGCTTAACGGCGGCAAGGCGAAATATGCGCTTTATCCTGTGTGGATACTCAATACAACGTGGAACGGCAATAAGTACACATTTGCCATGAACGGTCAGACAGGAAAATTTGTCGGCGATCTTCCCATTGATACCGGCAAGGCAGTAAAGTATTTCGCAGGAATAACGGCAGCAGCTACAGCGGCGGCATTTGTTATTTCGCTGCTTACAGGACTGTTCTGAGGGAGGTCAATATGAAACTGAAAAAGATCGCGGCTTCAATTGCCGCAGGATTACTGATAATGCTCCCTTGCGCAGATATTGGAACATCGGGCAGTATTTCAGCGTCCAATACTGTCAGCGCATATGCAGTTTATGAAAACGAACTTGATAACTACGATGATTATGATGAATATGAAAACGATGAATACAGCGGCACTGAGTCCGATTCGGAAGTAGATTCAGATAGTGAGAGAAATCCGCTTAAATCGTTCATAATCAGCCTCATTATAGGAATAGTTATCGCCGCTGTTTCCGTAGGAATAATGTGGTCACAGATGAAAACTGTCCGCAGTCAGTCGGGAGCTGCAAATTACGAGAAAAAGGATACATTCAAGCTGCGTGAAAGCACAGATACGTTTCTTTACAAGCGACTTGATAAGACTCCTAAACCGCAGAATCCGCCTGAAAAAAAGTGACAGAAACTTCTATGTTAACAATTTAAAGATAAGGCTGCGTTACCTGATCGGTTAAGCAGCCTTTTTTCGTATTACGATTTAATGACGGTGTTTTTCAGTTCACGTCTGATATCATGAAATTGCTTGGGAACATCAGACTCTTTCATATTCTGCGGAACTTCCACAGTTCCCGCAGCCTTTGCGGTTTCGTAGTACCAGCATTTATATTCTACCATAGCCATTGTGTGCTGCATTTCCGCCATTTTCTGTTGTAATACCTCTTTCTGACGGCGGAACATCATCAGGCGCAGCTCTATGGTATCATCGCCTTTGAGCGCAAGTTCGATATACTGCCGGATATCCTTTATGGACATTCCGGCTTTTTTCATGCACTCAATGACTCTCAGCCACTCAATATCGGATTCACGGAACATTCGTATTCCGCCGGAAGAACGTTCAACGAACGGAAGGAGTCCCTCCTTGTCGTAATAACGAAGGGTCGAGGCAGTAACTCCCAGTAACTTTGCCATTTCTCCCACTGTATATACCATTTTCATTTCCTCCAAAAAATTTTTTAAAAAGTACTTGACTTAAAGTTAACTTTAAGTTGTATAATTGATATAAGCTTAAAGCTATGATACACCAAAAATCTTAAATCGTCAAGTTTTCAGACAGGAGAAATACCAATGAACAAACCATATATCATATGTCACATGATGACTTCCGTTGACGGACGTATAGATTGTGCCATGACCGAGCATCTTCCCGGAGTGCAGGAATATTACGATACACTGGACGAGCTCGACACTCCAAGCAGAATCAGCGGACGTGTGACTGCTCAGCTTGAAATGTCACTTCCCGGGGAGTTTCACGCTGAAAGGAACGAGCCGTTCGGAACTGAGGGCTTTTCAAAGGCGTCGTCATCCGAGGGTTATGAGATCGTAATGGACACCAACGGAACTCTGCTCTGGGAGGACGATTCTGACAGCGAACGTCCTTTACTGATAATTATGAGCGAGAAAGCAAGCCGTGAGTATATTGAATATCTAAACGGACAGCATATTTCATGGATAGTCTGCGGCAAAGACAGAATAGATCTGAATCGTGCCTGCGAGATACTTTCCGAGAAGTTCGGTGTAAAGAGAGCCGCAGTAGTTGGCGGCGGACATATCAACGCGGCATTTCTGGCGGCAGGACTGCTAAATGAAGTGAGCATTCTCATAGGTTCAGGAATTGACGGCAGAGGCGGCATGGCTTCCGTGTTTGATGGACTGCCAATGGATCGCCCTGTAACACCATTGAAGCTTCTTGATGTCAGACAGTAACAAAGCGGTGCAGTTTGGCTGAGATATATCGTTAAATAAGGAGAAGATATTATGATTTTAAATGAAACTTACACACTTTCAAACGGCATTAATATCCCGAAACTGGGACTTGGAACATGGTTTATCGATGACAGCAAAGCAGCGGAGGCAGTACGCACCGCAGTTAAGCTTGGGTATCGTCTTATCGACACCGCACAAGCATACGGAAATGAGCGCAGCGTAGGAGAGGGAATATGCACCTGTGGAATTGAGCGCAGTGAGCTTTTCGTAGCAAGCAAGGTAGCCGCAGAACTGAAAACATATGAAAGTGCCGCAAAATCTATCGATGAGACACTCGAAAAAATGGGACTTGATTACCTTGATCAGATGATAATCCACTCACCGCAGCCTTGGAGCGAATTCCGAGTAGAAAAGCGATATTTCGATGAAAATAAGGAAGTGTGGCGCGCTCTTGAGGACGCTCAGGCGGCGGGAAAAGTTCGTGTGATAGGTGTTTCAAATTTCCTGCGAGATGATCTTGAAAGTCTTATGTCGGACTGTCGTGTGAAACCTGCTGTAAATCAGATATTACTTCACATCAGCAACACAGACACTAAACTTGTAGATTATTGCAGGGAGCAGAACATACTGGTTGAGGCTTATTCGCCGATAGCTCATGGAGAAGCACTTAAAAATCCTGCCATAGCTGAAATTGCGGGAAAATACGGTGTATCTGCCGCTCAACTCTGCATTCGCTACGTTATCCAGCTTGGAACTGTAGCACTTCCGAAAACAACAGACCCTGCGCACATGAAGTCGAATACAGATGTGGATTTTGTAATATCCGATGAAGATATGCAGCTTCTTATAAATATGGAACATATCAGTGATTATGGTGATTTCAGCGTGTTCCCTGTATTCAGCGGAAAGCCGCTTGCATAATTACACAGCTAAACAGCCAAGCAAGCTTGGCTGTTTTTATATATCTGCTAAAGAAGTCCGGCGAGTATAATTCTGCCAATTGTTGACATATTATGAAACATATGATATAATATTATATATTTTTTAGAATAGTTTTATTAGCATAACAAATTACTGAAAAGGATTGATGAAAGTGAAAATCGCGTTTTCTACACTTGCCTGTCCCGATTGGGCATGGTCTGATATCTACTCAATGGCAAAGGATTTCAAATTTGACGGCATAGAACTGAGGGGGCTCGGAAACGAAATTTTTTCGGTAAAAGCAAAGCCTTTTACGGACGAGCAGCTTCCTGCAACGGTTGAAAAACTCAGGTCACTCAACCTTGAGATACCGTGTATTTCATCGGGAGCCTGTCTCAAATTCAAGGACAGATTTGCCGAGGCGGAGAATGAGGTAACCGAATATGCAAGACTTGCAAACAAGCTCGGAGCGTCCTATATACGAATTCTCGCTGATCTCGCACCTGCTCCGGACGGCGAAGTTGACGACGATTATATTGTGGATTCGCTGAAAAAACTCGTACCGATCGCGGAGGAGAACAATGTAACATTGCTCGTTGAAACCAACGGCGTGTACTGTGATACCGCACGGCTTGCAAGGGTTCTCGACAAGGTAAGGAGCAGAAAGGTCGGCGCGATATGGGATATGCATCACCCATACCGCTACAATGCCGAATCACCCGAGACAACGGTCGGAAATCTTGGCGAGCACATAAAATATGTTCAGGTCAAGGACAGCGTTGTGCTTGAGGACGGTACTGTAGAGTATCGCATAATGGGCACGGGTGATGTTCCGGTAAAGCAGATGATACAGGCTCTTACAACCATTAATTACAACGGTTATATTTCGCTCGAATGGGTAAAGCGCTGGTCAGCCGGATTGAGCGATGCTGGTGTTGTTATACCGCAGTTTGCTGACTATATGTCACCCTACAGAACCAAGCACAAGCACGCACTACAGATCAGCAGAAGGGGAGACGGTCAGTATCCGTGGCCAAAGGAGCGCATTCTCAGCTATACTTTCCCAGATGTTCTTGACCGTATTTGCGAGCAGTTCCCGAATCAGTATGCTTTCCGATATACCGAACTTGATTATACGAGAACTTACCCCGAATTTCGTGATGATGTTGATACTTTCGCGCGTTCTCTTATTGCGATGGGCGTTAAAAAGGGCGACCACGTTGCAATATGGGCAACTAATGTTCCGCAATGGTACATAACTTTCTGGGCAACTACAAAAATCGGCGCGGTACTTGTAACAATGAATACGGAATACCGCATTCATGAGGCTGAGTATCTGCTCAGACAGTCCGACACGAGCACTCTTGTAATGATAGACGGAATAAAGAATATCGACTATGTTGCGATAATAAAGGAACTCTGCCCTGAACTTGATACTTGTGAGCCGGGAAAACTCAATTCCGAAAAACTGCCATTCCTGAAGAATGTTATCACTATTGACTCGAAAAACAACGGCTGCTATACATGGGAGGAAGCAGTGGAGCTTGCCAAGAACGTCCCATATAGCGAGGTTGAAGCTGCACGCAAAAAAATCGACATCAATGACGTGTGCAATATGCAGTACACTTCGGGCACGACAGGCTTTCCGAAGGGAGTTATGCTCACTCACTACAATGTTGTGAACAATGGCAAGGCTATCGGTGACTGCATGGATCTTTCGACTGCTGACCGCATGATGATACAGGTTCCGATGTTTCATTGTTTTGGAATGGTACTCGCTATGACGGCTTCCGTAACTCACGGCACGACAATGTCGCCTATCACGCGTTTCTCGCCGAGAAAGGGACTTGCATGCATAAATCGTGAGAAGATAACCTGTTTCCACGGTGTACCCACAATGTTCATTGCAATGCTCGGTCACGAGGACTTCGACAAGACTGACTTTTCGTACATGAGAACAGGAATAATGGCAGGCTCGCCCTGTCCGATAAAGACAATGGAGGAAGTTATCGAGAAGATGAATATGTCCGAGATATGCATAACTTACGGACAGACTGAGGCTTCTCCCGCAACCACCATGAGCAAGACAACTGACAGCATTGAGCAGAGGGTGAATACTGTCGGCGGAGCTATTTTCGGCGTTGAGTGCAGGATCGTTGACCCTGAGACAAACGAGGAACTTCCCGATGATACGGACGGTGAGTTCGTTGCGAGGGGATATAACATAATGAAAGGTTACTACAAGATGCCGGAGGCTACGGCTGCCGCTATTGACAGCGAAGGCTGGCTGCATACAGGAGATCTTGCGAGAAAGCGTTCCTCGGACGGATATTACAAAATCACCGGCAGAATCAAGGATATGATAATCCGCGGCGGCGAGAACATATACCCAAAGGAGATAGAGGACTTTCTCTATACTTACCCCAAGGTAAAGGACGTGCAGGTTATCGGTGTGCCGAGCGAGGCTTACGGCGAGGAAATCATGGCTTGTATAGTGCTCCAGCCTGGTGAGAGCTGCACTGAGGACGAGATAAAGCAGTTCTGCCTTGACAGAATGGCAAAGCACAAGTGTCCGAAATATGTTGATTTCGTTGATGGTTTCCCGATGAATGCGGCAGGCAAGATCCTTAAGTACAAAATGAGGGAGCAGGCTGTTGAGAAACTCAACCTTCATACAGCAGACAGCATTGTAACTGCATAATATACAATACCGGAGAACTCACGGACAATTCTGACATTGCCGTGAGTTTTTTGCAATATAAAAATATTTTGTGAATTAGCGCGGAAAGTGTGGACTTTTCTGTGAAAATGTGCTATAATAACTATGTTGATTACATTGATTTAGGAGGAATTTTTATGAGCAATCTTTATTCAGGCACAAAAACCGAAAAAAATCTGTGGGAAGCTTTCGCAGGCGAATCACAGGCAAGAAACAAATATACATATTTTGCAAGCGTTGCCAAGAAAGCAGGATATGAGCAGATAGCTGCGCTTTTCCTGAAAACCGCCGAGAACGAGAAGGAGCACGCAAAGCTTTGGTTCAAAGCGCTTGGTGAGCTTGGAACGACTGAAGAAAATCTTCTGCACGCCGCTGAGGGCGAGAACGCTGAGTGGACTGATATGTACGACCGCATGGCTCAGGAGGCTGACGAGGAGGGCTTCCACGAACTTGCTGAGCAGTTCCGCGGAGTAGCTGCTATCGAAAAGGCTCATGAGGAGCGTTACCGCGCACTTCTGAAGAATATTGAGACAAGAGCAGTGTTCGAGAAGTCAGGCGTTACTATATGGGAGTGCCGTAACTGTGGACACATTGTTGTCGGAACATCTGCACCTGATGTATGTCCCGTATGCAATCACCCGCAGTCCTACTTTGAGGTTCGCAGCGAGAACTATTAAGGGTCTGCATTAATTCCCCGTATCCGCATTTCGGGTATGGGGATTTTTATTGGCACTGCACGAAAGGAAAATCAGATGAAGATCATAAAATCAATTTTTACGGCAATTCTGACGGCAGTGTGTCTTACGGCTATGTGCTCGTGCGGACACAGCGGCAGACTTACATTCGGCACAGGTAATGTTGGCGGAAGCTATTATTCCTACGCCGGAATTTTTTCACAGCTTGTGAGCAGTGATAATGAAAATATCGCGTTTGATATTAAGAATACAGAGGGTTCAGCGGCTAATATAAGGCTTCTGCAAAAAGGATTTCTCGATGCGGCTATTGCACAGAGCGATATGCTTGCGGAGGCTTACAGCGGCAGCGGAGTTTTTGAGGACTCGCCGTGCAGGGGAGTAAGGGCGATCGCTGCCCTGTACACGGAGGAATGCCAGATAGTTGTAAAGGCTGACTCGGGGATCGAAAGTGTTTCCGACCTTTACGGCAAAAGAGTGTCAGTCGGTGAAAAGGAGTCGGGCGTAAAGAAAAATGCAGAGGAAATACTTTTCGTGAACGGACTTTCATATGACGTTATTGACGAGGAATTTCTCTCTTTTTCGGATTCGGCAGCCGCTCTTGAGGACGGCAGCATAGACGCGTTCTTCTGCACAGCCGGTGCTCCAACGGGAGCAGTTTATGAGTTGGCACGAAACACAGACATAAGCGTTCTCTCGCTTGATGACAGAACTGTTGAGCGAATGCTGAAGGAATATTCGGGATACACAGAGTGCACAATACCTGCGGGAACTTACTGTGGTCAGGAGGAAGATGTCAGAACAGTTGGCGTTAAGGCGGTTCTTGTAACGAATAAAAAGCTATCGAAAGATACAGCCTCACAGCTCCTCAATACTTTGATAAGTCACGGTTCAGAATTGAGATATGCAACGGTTGCAGGCGAGATCAACGCAGAATACGCAGCGGCTGACATTCCGATACCGTTTCATGACGGCGCGAAAAAGTGGTATGAGGAGCATGGAGTAGATGTTTCTCAGACTGCTGACGGCAGCAAAAAGGAGGAGACTGTTTAATGCACATTCTGTCACTTGATATGTACCAGACGCTTGCGCTTGCTGTGGGTGTGCTGTATCTCGGAATGTTTTTGAAAAAGAGGATAAGATTTCTCGAAAAGTTCTGTATTCCGTCACCTGTTATCGGAGGACTGATATTTGCTCTGCTATCATTTGGGCTGTACTGCACGGGAATCGTGGAGTTCGTATTTGATGAAACACTGAAAACGGTCTGCATGGTTATATTCTTTACATCTGTCGGATTTCAGGCGAATCTGCGCATACTGAAAAGCGGCGGGGTCAGCCTCGTGATTTTTCTCGTATGTGTTATCGTTCTCATTCTGGGACAGAATTTTCTCTCTGTCGGACTTGCCAAGGTCATGGGACTCGATTCGCTTATAGGTCTTTGCACAGGTTCGATACCCATGGTCGGCGGACACGGAACTTCCGGCGCGTTCGGTCCTGTCCTTGAAGATCTCGGTGTCAGCGGTGCAACGACTCTATGTACAGCAGCAGCTACATTCGGACTTGTAGCAGGTTCGCTTATCGGCGGCCCACTTGGAAGAAGGCTCATAATCAAGCATGATCTGATGAAAACAGTTGTTACCGAGGATGAAGCTCCGCTCGTTGAGGAGGAGCACAAGAAGCACCGTTCTGTGAGTATGTATGCTCCTGCGGCATATCAGATAGCTATCGCAATGGGAATCGGAACGGTCGTTTCATGGCTTCTTTCAAAGACGGGAATGACGTTCCCCATATACATCGGAGCAATGATAGTAGCGGCAGTTATGCGCAATATCAGCGAGTTTCACGGAGCCTTTCACATTCATATCGGCGAAATAAACGATATCGGTGGAATCTGTCTCTCGATGTTCCTCGGTATTGCAATGATAACGCTCAAACTGTGGCAGCTCGCGGAACTTGCTCTCCCACTTGTGGTACTGCTTCTTGGACAGTTGGTATTTATGTTCCTTTTCTCATATTTTGTTGTATACAACATCATGGGCAGAAACTATGACGCTGCTGTTCTTTCGGCAGGAACCTGTGGATTCGGTATGGGAGCAACTCCGAACGCAATGGCAAATATGCAGGCGCTTACCGAGAAGTTTGCTCCGTCGGTAAAGGCTTATATTATCGTTCCGATAATAGGTTCAATGTTTGCTGACTTCATAAACAGTTTGTGTGTAACTTTCTTTATCAATATGATGTGAGAACCTGCTGCGGCAGATTCTGAGAGCGGAGGTATATTATGAATAAGAAGAAAAAGACAAATCTGAAAATTGAGACTGAGAATCTTGCAGTACCCGAGATTCACGTTGATGATGAAGAACTTTCCGAGGACGACGATTTAGCGGAAAGCGACAACGGTATACTTTACGAAAATCTCGCCGTTCCCGAAATTATAATCAAGCCGACCAAAAAGTCCGGCAATGATAAAAAATAACGCGGACAGGGTGTGATGTAAATGCTGAAGATCAACAAAAGCTCTGTTTTTAACGCGGCGAAGATATCGCTCGGGTGTGCGGCTGCGATTGTTATTTCAACGCTTATCGGCTTGAAATACAGCATTACAGCCGGACTTATAACCGTTCTGAGCATACAGAATACCAAAAGAGAAACACTCAATATCGCGGTAAAGCGAATAGTTTCCTTTTTCGCCGCGATAGTGATTTCATATATTAGCTTTAAGCTGCTCGGATATACTACAATAGGCTTTGCAGTATATATTTTTGCGTTTATTCTCGTCTGCGGACTGCTCAATTCACAGAGTGCGATAGTGCCTGTTTCGGTGCTCATAACCCATATTCTGGCAGAGCAAAGATTTTCTGTGAGAGTACTGGCGAACGAGTTTATGATACTGTTCATCGGCGCAGGAGTTGGTTTCATTCTCAATCTTTATCTGCGCAAGGATATGCGAAAGATGCTCGAATACCGCACAGCTGTTGATAACGAGATAAAGGCGATAATCGGCAGAATGGCTGAGCGTGTTTTAGTCGCGGACAAGTCTGATTACAATGGGGATTGTTTCAGGCGGCTTGACGAGTACATAAGGTCTGCGAAGGAAACTGCACTCGCAAACAAGCAGAATACTCTTGTCAGTGCGGATAATTATGATTTATTGTACCTTGAAATGCGCAGTGAGCAATGCGTTATATTGCACGAGATGTATAAGGCTGTCAAGGAAATGAACGCAGCTCCCGAGCAGGTTTACATCATATCAGGACTGCTCAAAAAAATTTCGGAGGAATATCATGAGTCAAACAATGTAAACGAGCTTATTGTCGAGACGGATAGGATAATCCTCTCCATGAAGGAACAAAAAATGCCCGAAACAAGGCTTGAATTTGAAAATCGTGCAGTTCTGTATTCTCTCCTTATAAGAACAAGGGAATTTCTCTCAATAAAAAATATGTTCATGCAGAGCAGGATATAGTTAAACGCTTTTGAACTGACAGTAAATTAAACTCCTCCAATGGAATATAGGAGGAGTTTTGTGTTATGGCGTATATATACCGGTTCGGTGGGAATAAAAAAGCGCGTTCTGCTTATTGCAAAACGCGAAAATTTTACATTGGTGGACTTGAAGGGAATCGAACCCTCGACCTCTGCGTTGCGAACGCAGCGCTCTCCCAACTGAGCTACAAGCCCATGAAAAATGCAGTATACGGCAGATTATCCCCTATTTTCAGGGCTTTTCAAGCTTCCCGAATGCAAACATACGGAAAATCGGGAAAACCGAAAAAACAAAAAATTAGGTGATTTGGTAGACGTGTGGTAGAAAGTAATGAGAATAAGGTTGGTAGAAAGAAAAGGTTGGTAGAAACGTGGTAGAAGCCCAAAGAGGTTTACCACGGTTGAAAAATGAGAATCATTGGATTAGCGTATATCGCTCTATGATGAATAATCTGGAGCGCTATACGCTATTTTTATGCCTAAAAACCGAATACTGTATCGCTCCTCAGAAATGGGGAGCTTTTTTGTTTCATACTCAAAATATGTTCAAAGGGTCTGCCAGCAGCACTTACTTCGCCCTTAATATATTTGATTTTTGCCAAATGTCTTGACTCAATCATTATATCATAGTATATCAGATTCGTCAAGATGATTTTTGAATATTTTGTAAATTTTTCATCTTGTGAGGGGAAAATTATCCATGCCAATTCCTATGCGAATTATTCCGAACGACCACGGTGTACTCAACCTGCCGGCTTATGCGATCCTCGACAATATGCTCAATGTTCCCGAGAGGGACTACCGCACGTTTGAGGAGATGTGTTCTTTCTTTCCGAAAGACGAGCCGTCAACGGCCAGAAATGCTCTGACGGAGCTTAAAGACGAAAAGTACGTTATCATCATTCACGGCAATACCTATGCAGTTAACAAGCTGCGTATACCGAATATGAAGCTGAGATAACTGACAGGGTGATACAAATGGGCAAGAAAATAAAAAAGAGCAAGACCATATCATCATCGGTCTGCCGTGTACATAAATCGAAAAACTTTACTCTGCTGAGTAATTCGTTCCTGCGGTCATCAAATCTCAGTCTGGCTTCTGTCGGTCTGCTGAGACGTGTAATTGGACTTCCCGAAGAATGGGATTACTCGATCAAGGGTCTTTCTTCTATCTGCAAAGAGGGAGAAACGGCAATAGAGACTGTACTGAAAGACTTGAAGGAGTGGGGCTATCTCAAAATATCAAAGAGATTTATTGCTTGATCTGCTCCAGTTATCTGAGTTATAGATTCTAATCAGCATCATAAATTCTTTCTGTTCAGGAGTAAGCCTTAACTGGCTGATTATTTCATTCTGTTCATCGGTATACATGAAGAACGGGAAATTAGAGAAGTCCTCCCCATCGTCATTATATATTGTTTCAAGTTCATTAGGATCAATATCAAGATGCTTTGCAAGATCAGATAGTTTAGTTTGATGTAGTATAATAAAAGTTGACACCCTAACCTCAAAGGAATAAAATAGGAAAAGAAAAAATGGAGGAAAAAGGGATGTCAGAAAATAAACAATATGAAAATGAGTACAAGGTGCAGGCAGTAAAGCTTGCAAAAAAGATAGGTGCGGTAAATGCAGCGAATGAACTTCAAATTCCTGTAAATACGCTGTACGGCTGGATCAGAAAAGCAAGGATAGGAAGCCTTGATATTGGCTGCGGAGAACGCAGCCCGGAAGAATCTCTGAATATCGCCGAAGAAAACCAGCAGCTGAGAAAGCGGATCAAAGCATTGGAAAAGGAAAACAAACGCTTAAGCGAAATGAATGCGTTTTTGGAGGATCTGCCTGACGCTCTCTCGCTCTTTCAGAAGTGTTTCCAAGGCTGCCCCATGCAATGATAATGGCATCGCTTGTCACCGCATACTCCTCGATTATTTCATCACAGCCCTTTGCAATCAGGTCATCGTCAGAATTAAATCTGAGACTAAGTTTCGGCGTAATGCGGCTATACAGGTTTACGATGTTCACACTGCCGAAACCGAGTTTATGCAAATTGTTCAGCACAAGCATGGTCGTCATGTCCATGCAGAGCGTGTCAGCGGTGTTCGGGTTGATCATGATGATCATAGCGCATTTGCTGTTCTTGTCCCACTCACGGCGCAGAAGTAAGCGGTGTTCGCCGTCATCGGAAAACAGCGCCTTGCTTTTCATTACTGTTGTTTCAGTTTTCATAATTCACCTCTCAAAAAAGTTGGCGGAGCATTACACTCCGCCGCTGTGGTTATTTTCGCTTTCTGATAATGCCGATGATGTCGATGATAACGCCGACTGGAGCGAACTATGAACGAGGACCCCGACAAGAGGTTTGACAGCACGCTGCTTAAAGCACGATGCATTTATGCCAAGGACTTCCAGCGCTATTGCAATGAACTTTGTCTTTCTCCTCAGGCTCGCGCAAAAATTGCCAATATCGGAATGCAGCAGCAGGAAGATAAGAGCTTACTGCTCGAAATACTGGGAGGCGATGAAGATCAAGATAGCAGAGATGTATACCGTTGAACGTGACAGTAAGGAAATAGTTATGGAAGAACGGTTCATGTACTGCGATCCCGAAGGAAGAGCCGTTGACCCTCATGATATAGAACTGCGCTACAATCACAATCATGATTCCAAGGGGAGATTTTGTTCAGGTATTGGCGGCGGACGTTCTAACAGCGGTGGAAAATCCGGGAAAAGTGTTGACAAATCTGGGAAAACAGGTATAATAAAGACAGGAACAGTGAGCGGAGGATTAATACCCGACAGCGATGATGCACAGGCTCACGCTGAACGATATTATGAATCAGTTCGTAAAATGAAAACTGATGTCAGAAACATCGCACAGAACACAGGATTCAGCGAAGAAGATATTTCACAGATAAAAAATCATGTTTTCGTTGATGAGCATGATCTCGGCGGAGATGTTCCTGAACGATTTTATCCAAATTATGCTATGTCACAATCGTGGCAAAGACTGATTGACGGAAAGAATATTCAAAAGCACGACATTACACTTTTAAATCATGAGAAAATGGAAAGTAAACTTATGAAGCTGGGCTATTCTCAAAAAGAAGCGCATGAGTTTACTGAGAAAGTCTATAATTATGCTAAAGAAAGTAGGGAGTATTATGCTGAAATTAATAAACATCGTAAAGAATAACAACACAATAGAAGCGGATTATATTCCTGAAACCAGTTCAAAATCTGCCCATATCTCTCTTGACATTGATACCGAGAAATACAATGCTGAGGATATAGAGGAGTATGGCTCAACATATAGCCGAATGGCTGCCAATGGTTTGATAAGAACGCTTAATGAGCTGAACAGTGGCAAGCGAGAAAAATTGCCAAGCGAGAGACTCGTAATGTGGTATTGAATAACCGATAAAACCGTTCTCACATGAGAGCGGTTTTCTTATGCCTGCGAAAGGAGTGAAGCAGCGGCATGATAGAGGAAAGTCGAGCATACAAATATGCGGTTCGATGTGCTGAGAACCAAGACCGCAGGGTTGGTATATATGTTCAACGGCAATGTCTGCAATGGCTTGAAATAGTCAACGATAAGAACCCGA
>ENA-OUOY01000254-OUOY01000254.1-human-gut-metagenome-genome-assembly--contig:-NODE-254-length-42016-cov-11.406925_pt1 | contig 42016 bp, 32 predicted proteins | sample MGYA00237937_ERZ548767 | MGnify/ENA primary metagenome ERZ548767 (study PRJEB26490, sample SAMN05356887) | human gut metagenome | biome: terrestrial biome; feature: human-associated habitat; material... | reverse complement strand
AAAATGCCGAAACGCTGTGAAAGATAAAATATTTCGTTAAGGTAGGTAGCGAAGGCAGCAAGTAAATTTTTACGACATTATGCTGCACCTCTGCACATAAGTCATCTTGATATGCCTTCTCCGCATTTTAATATTCCGCAGGAACGCAAGGCCCTGCGGAATAATTTTATCGGTTCTGTTTTTTTACATTCTCTCCGGCACGCTTATCTTGAGCAGGGTCAGGATGTTCTTGAGAACCTCCTTGACGCACAGGCACAGATATATTCTCGCCGCGCTCAGATCCTTGTCGTCGCAGTTGACGCGGCAGGCGTTGTAGAACTTGTGGAAGAGGGTCGCAAGGTCTATGCAGTAGCGCGTGATGCGCGCGGGATCGTAGTTCTTCGCGGAGAGGACAATCTCGTCGGTGAGCGACGTCAAATGTCTGATTATCTCGCGCTCCTCGGGCGCGGTGAGCAGATCGAGCTGCTCGGGCGTGCACTCGGGGATGTCACAGCCCTGCTCCTTGAGCTTTCTCAGTATGCTGCAAATTCTCGCGTGGGCGTACTGGCAGTAGTAAACGGGGTTCTGCGAGTTCTCGGCTATTGCGAGATCGAGGTCGAACTCCATCTGCGTCGCGGGCTCGCGGAGGTTGAAGAAGAAGCGCACCGCGTCTATCGGTATCTCTTCGAGCAGGTCAACGAGCGTTATCGCCTTGCCGGTACGCTTGGACATACGCACGACTTCGCCGTTTCTCGTCAGGCGCACGAGCTGCATGAGAACTATGTCGAGCCTGTCTCCGTCAAGACCCAGCGCGTCGAGCGCGCCCTTCATTCTCGCAACATGGCCGTGGTGGTCTGCGCCCCAGATGTCGATAGCTCTGTCGAATTTTCTTATCGCAAGCTTGTTGCGGTGATAGGCGATATCCGCCGCAAAATAGGTCGGGTTTCCGTTTTGACGGATGAGCACGTCGTCCTTGAGGCCGAGCTTGTCGATATCCTCCTGTGTCTTGCCCTGAGCCAAAAGGCGCTTTGTCTGAACCTCCGTGTTCTTATACCACAGCGCGCCGTCAAGCTCGTAGGTGAGTCCCTTTTCCTTGAGCAGCTCAATGGTATCGTGAAGCTCCGTGCCGTTGTGCAGGGTGCTCTCCTTGAACCAGGTGTCGTACTCTATCCTGTATTTTGAAAGTATCTCGTGCATGGAGTCGATGTTCTTCGGCAGCGCGAAATCGACGAGCGCCTTGCGGCGAACCTCCTCGCTCTCCGAAATATATCTGTCGCCGTAGACCTCGGCGAACTCCTTTGCGCGCTCGGCGATATCCTCGCCGTGGTAGCTGTCCTCGGGCAGCTCGGGCGCGTCGTCGCCCTTATATATCTGCTGATAGCGGATATCGAGCGAGAGGGCGAATTTGTCTATCTGATTGCCGGCGTCGTTTATATAGAACTCGCGGCTGACATCGTAGCCCGCAAAGTCCATGACCGCCGCGAGGCAGTCGCCCAGAGCGCCGCCGCGGGCGTTGCCCATGTGCATGGGACCCGTCGGATTGGCGGAGACGAACTCTATATTCACCTTTTCGCCCTTGCCGAAGTCGGAGCGGCCGTAGTCGTCGCCCTTTTTGCGGATATCCATGAGTATCTCCGAATAAAAGCGGTCGGAGAGCCTGAAGTTTATGAAGCCGGGACCCGCGGACTCGCAGGATGAAAACGCGGTGCCCTCAAGGTCGATGTTCTCGGTTATGGCAGCGGCTATCAATGCGGGCGCACGTCTGAACGCTCTCGCCCACGCCATGGCCGCGTTTGTGGAGTAGTCGCCGTTTCTCCTGTCCGCCGGAACCTCGACATTGAAATCCGTAAGCTCGGCCTCGGGCAGCGTCCCCGCCGCCATCGCCTTTTTCGCGGCGTCCTTTACAAGCTCGCAGAGCTTATCCTCAACCTGTTTTACAAGCACTGACATAAATTTATCCATCCTTTCGTTGTAACCGCAGCTTCTGCGGGCAAACCGTCATTTTTACTGTCCGCTGACCGTTATCTTCAGCTCGTTCGACGACGCGAGATCCGCGTTGACGTCGATAGTGTAGTGAAGCAGCAGCTCGCCTCCGTCCTCCGTTACGGACGACTCGACTTTTTTTGCGAATATGCCGAGGAGCATATCCCCGAACGGGGTCGCATAGTGGCAGACGTGGCGCTGACCGCGCTCCATCACCATCTGTGTAGTATATGCGCCGTCCCTTGTCATTGTGACAAGTCCGCCGTCCTCTATAAGCAGGGTGGTGACGCAGCCCTTGAGCTCGTCGTCGGGCTCCTCGTACGAGAGCTCGTAGCCGTTTTCGAGCAGCCGCAGAACGCCCTGAGTGTTCGTCTGCGACGAGTAGCTGTCCTCCGGCCCGGAGTGGCTGCCCTCAATGTTTATAAATACCTGTTTTTCCATTGAAAAAGCCCTTTTCTTTCATGCTTCGAGGCTTTTAAAAGCCCCTTTCTTTTGATTTTTTATAATACCACAGACATACGCCTTTCGTCAACCCGTTTTATTTGAAAACGGGGCTGCTATTTTTCTGTTGGAGCATTGCAAGTGCGCGGATATTGTGATATTATATATAAGTATATATATTATATACCTTACTACTGAACTATATAAACTTTAAGGAGAGCAGTTATGATCGATATCCGTAACGCGATGAACGACATCTACAAGAACCTTGAGCCGACCCTCACCAAGTGCGGCTTCAGAATCACCACTCCCGCAGACATCTCCGACGGTATCCCCGTCGAGGTCACGAGCGGGCGCGCCGTCATGGATTTTTCCGGCGAAAACAAGGCGCTGCGCATTGAGCATTACGACAACAAGATAGCCCTGCTCTGGGCTCAGAAGGAGGGCGCGAACGAGACCGATTTCGCAAAAATCGCCCACTCCCTGCTCGATGTCGAAACTGCGGACAGCAAGGACGTAAAGTATATCTCGAACGAGTATGCCGAGCTCATCGAAGAGAACTTCGGCAAGAACGGCGCTGCCGAAAAGAAGAAGGTCAAGCTCCCGACCCCCGTCTCCAAGGCTGCGGCCAAGAGCGGCGAGGCCTGCTATGACGCAAACACCTTTGCAAACCGCCTGAGCGTCATCTATCCCGAGCTTCGCGAGGAATACAAAAAGAACATCGAGACCTACGGCGAGTTCCTGCCCGAGGATTTCTTCAAGAACTACGCCGCCCCCGTGATCGTCGGAGTGATAAAGGAAAACGACCCGCAGAAAATGAAGAAGCTCTTCAATCTGCTCAACGATATCTATGACGACGGCACGAACGAGATACAGAGCATAATTGCCGTGACCATACTCGGCGAGCTCAACAACGATCAGGATCTGCTCGCAAACTGCGTGGACTATATGAGCGCCGACATGATCTCCCCCGTCGTTCAGGTCAACAAGTATCTCGCAAAGTCGAAGAGCGCGAGAATGAGGCTTGAGAATCCGCCCAAGTATAAGCCCAAAAAGAAAAAGAAGAAAAAGAATATGTTTTCCACCCTGGCAAATCAGTGATTAGGGGCAAGAACTTCGGAGAAGGAGGATAAAAGCGTTGGATAACAATGAGAACATTGAGATCCTTGAAGAGAGCGCAGATAATCAGGACGAGCTTGTGCTCGACGAAGATATTGAGCTCGACAAGGATATGAATACAAAGGTCACCGAGGAATACGACGCGAGCCAGATTCAGGTTCTTGAGGGACTTGAGGCCGTTCGCAAGCGCCCCGGTATGTATATCGGCTCTACGGGTCCGCGCGGCCTGCACCACCTTGTCTATGAAATAGTCGATAACTCGATAGACGAGGCTCTTGCGGGCTTCTGCACGAATATCGACGTTGAGATTCTTCCGGGCGACGTCATAAGCGTCAAGGATAACGGACGCGGTATCCCCGTGGGAATGAACGAAAAGATGGGCATTTCAACCGTCACCGTGGTTTTGACCGTCCTGCACGCCGGCGGCAAGTTCGGCGGCAGCGGCTACAAGGTCTCCGGCGGTCTGCACGGCGTCGGCTCGTCCGTCGTCAACGCCCTCTCCGAGTGGCTCGAAGTTGAAGTTGCGCAGAACGGCCATGTCTATCAGCAGCGCTTCTCGAACGGCGGTCATCCCGACTACGACCTCAAGGAGATAGGAGAGTCCTCCGCCACGGGCACGACCATCCGCTTCAAGCCCGACCCCGAGATTTTCCGCGAGACCACGGTCTATGATTTCGAGACCCTTGAAAGGCACCTGCGTGAGTCCGCGTTCTTAAACGCCGGACTGTGCATAACCCTTGCGGACAGACGCGACCCCGAAAACGAAATCGAGCACACCTACTGCTACGAGGGCGGCCTTTCAAGCTTTGTAGATTATCTCACCGTGAGCCGCGGGCAGACCCCCCTGCACGAAACTCCCATCCACTTCTCCGCCATGCACGGCGACAGGAGCGCGGAGATAGCCATGCAGTACACAGACAGCTACAACGAGACCATGCTCTCGTTTGCAAATAACGTCCGCACCGTTGACGGCGGCACGCACGAGACCGGCTTCAAGACCGCTCTGACCCGCGTTTTCAACGACTACGGACGCAAGTATTCCATTCTCAAGGACGGCGACAAGAAGCTCTCCGGTGACGACGTGCGCGAGGGACTGACGGTTGTTATCAGCGTCAAGCTGACCGAGGCGCAGTTCGAGGGACAGACCAAGGGCAAGCTCGGCAACACCGATATAACCCAGCTCGTCTCGACCACCGTCTACGAGAAGCTGATGACCTATTTCGAGGAGAATCCCGCGGTCGCAAAGGCGATATTCTCAAAGGCTCTCGACGCTTCGCGCGCAAGAGAGGCGGCGAGAAAGGCGCGTGAATTGGCGCGCCGCAAGTCCGTTCTCGACTCGAACTCCCTGCCCGGCAAGCTTGCCGACTGCACCGAGCGCGACGCCGAGCGCACAGAGCTCTACATCGTCGAGGGAGATTCCGCAGGCGGCTCCGCAAAAGAGGGACGCGACAGACGCTTCCAGGCCATTCTTCCCCTCTGGGGCAAGATGCTCAACGTTGAAAAGGCGAGACTTGACAGAGTTATCGGCAACGAGAAGCTCATGCCCATAGTCATAGCCCTCGGCACCGGAATAGGCGACGAATTTGATATAACAAAGCTTCGCTACAACAAGATAGTCATTATGGCGGATGCCGATGTCGACGGCGCGCATATCAGAACGCTGCTTTTGACCTTCTTCTTCCGCTATATGCGCCCGCTCATAGAGCAGGGTCACGTCTATCTCGCCCAGCCACCGCTGTTCAAGGTCAGCAAGGGCAAGAAGATAAGATACGCCTTCTCCGACGAGGAGCGCGACGAGTTCATGGCGGAGTTCGGCGGCTCGGGCAGCTGCGATATCCAGAGATACAAGGGTCTCGGCGAGATGGATGCCGAGCAGCTCTGGGAGACGACAATGGACCCCGACTTCCGCACGATGTTGCGCGTCAACGTAGAGGACGCGATGCTCGCGGACGAGACCTTCTCCATTCTTATGGGCGACAAGGTCGAGCCGCGCCGCGAGTTCATCGAAACCAATGCAAAATACGTCCAGAACCTGGACATATAACGGAAAGGAGTAGATCTCTGTGAGCTTTGACGAAGCATATAACGAACAAAAAATAATCAATGTCGAGATCAATAGAGAAGTGCGTAAATCCTTTCTGGATTACTCCATGTCGGTCATCACCTCGCGTGCTCTGCCCGATGTGCGCGACGGCTTGAAGCCCGTCCACAGACGCATACTTTACACCATGTACGAAAACGGCCTCTATCCTGATAAGCCGTACCGCAAATGCGCGGACACGGTCGGTTCGGTGCTCGGCCGCTACCATCCTCACGGCGACGCCTCCGTCTATGACGCCATGGTGCGTCTGGCGCAGGACTTCTCCATGAGATATACGCTCGTTGACGGCCACGGCAACTTCGGTTCCGTCGACGGCGACCCGCCCGCCGCCTACCGTTACACCGAGTCAAAGCTCAAGAAGCTCTCGCTCGAAATGCTGACGGATATCGACAAGGACACGGTCGATTTTATCCCGAACTACGACGATCGACTCAAGGAGCCCACGGTGCTCCCGTCGAGATATCCGAATCTGCTTGTAAACGGCTCTGTCGGCATAGCGGTCGGCATGGCGACAAATATCCCTCCGCACAATCTGCGCGAGGTCGTAGCCGCCATGAACTGCCTGATAGATAACCCCGATGCGACGCTCGAGGAGCTTATGACTCATCTGCCAGGCCCCGATTTCCCGACCCGCGGAATAATCATGGGCAGAGCGGGCATACGCGCCGCCTACGGCACAGGCCGCGGCAAAATTATAGTCCGCGCCCGCGCCGAGATAGTCGAGACAAAGGGCGACCGCCACAAGATAGTTGTCACCGAGATACCCTACGGCGTCAACAAGGCGAAGCTCATAGAGAGCATGGCGGATCTCGTCAAGGATAAGCGCATCGAGGGCATATCCGATATCCACGACTATTCCTCGCGCTCCGGTATGCACATCGACATCACCTTGAAGCGCGACGCGAATCCGCAGGTAGTTTTGAATCAGCTCTATACCTACACTCAGCTCCAGTCTACCTTCGGCGTGATTATGCTTGCCCTTGTAAACGGCGAGCCGAAGATACTCACCCTTAAGCAGATTCTTCAGCAATATATAAACTACCAGTGCGAGATAGTCACCCGCCGCACAAGGTACGATCTGAAAAAAGCTCAGGAGCGCGCCCATATACTCGAGGGCTTGCTCACGGCTCTCGATTTCATCGACGAGGTCATAGCCATTCTGCGCGCGTCAAAGAGCATCCCCGAGGGACGCGAGGCGCTCATGAACCGCTTCGGGCTCGACGAAGTTCAGGCGCAGGCGATAGTCCAGATGAGACTCGGCCAGCTGACCGGACTCGAGCGCATAAAGGTCGAGGACGAGATGGCTCAGCTCAAGGCGAAGATAGCCGACTTTATAGACATTCTCTCGAACGAGGAGAGGATACTCACTATAGTCCGCGAGGAGACCGGCGCCATTGCCGAGAAGTTCGGCGACGACCGCCGCACGGTCATTGAAAACGTCAGCGGCGAGGTCGATATAGAGGATCTTATCCCCGAGGAGACCTGCGTGTTCACCATGACGAACCTCGGCTATATCAAGCGTATCCCCGCCGACGCATACACGATTCAGCACCGCGGCGGCAGAGGCGTCAAGGGCATGACAAGGCGCGAGGAGGACGTGGCAAAGACCATGTTCACCTGCTCCACCCACGATTACGTCATGTTCTTTACCACCCGCGGCAGAACTTACCGTCTCAAGGGCTATGAAGTGCCCGAGGGCTCGAGAAACAGCAAGGGCATGAATATAGTCAACCTCCTGCCCCTCGAGGCGGGCGAAAAGGTGTCGGCGATGATAAGAGTGCCCGAATATGACCCCGATGCGTTCCTCTGCATGGTCACACGCAAGGGCATTATCAAGCGCACGAGCCTCGACGCTTACCGCAACGTCCGCAAGAACGGCGTTATAGCAATTAACCTCGACGATGACGATGAGCTGGCATGGGTTCGCCTGACCTCCGGCAGCGATGACCTGCTCGTAGCCACGCGCAAGGGCATGGGCATCCGCTTCAATGAGAGCGACGCCAGACCGCTCGGCAGAACGGCAAGGGGCGTCAAGGCTATCGAGCTGCGCGAGGGCGATGAGGTTATCGGCATGGAAGTGCTCGACGAGGCCAAGACCGTCCTCACCGTCAGCAGCACAGGCTATGGCAGACGCAGTGAGTCCTCCGACTACAGACTCCAGTCGAGAGGCGGCAAGGGCACGATAAACTACCGCACCGAGACCTACGGCGACGTTGCCGCGATAGCGGTCGTTGACGAGAGCGAGGATGTTATCTTCATCTCCTCCGACGGCATAATAATCCGTATCCCCGTCTCGCAGATAAGCACATTTGCAAGACCCTCAAAGGGTGTCAGAGTCATGCGCGTGTCCGAGGGCGAAGAGCTCGTGACAGTCGCCTGCACTCCGAGCGAGGAGGATGAGGAGAAGGACGAGGACTCCGCCGACGGCGAAAATTCGTCCGCCGAAAACGGTGAAAACTCCGACTCAAATGAATAATAAGTCGGTTTTTTGTTAAAATTTTGTAAGAAGTTACAAATAACTCTTGTCATAACGGTGATTCTCTGTTATTATATTGACATGACAAGTGAAGTCATAAATAGGAAAAGGGGGTTTATAATGAACATCGCTCTCATGGCTCACGACTCCAAAAAAGAACTTATGACTCAGTTCTGTATCGCTTATTGCGGTATTCTGAGCCGCCACTCCCTCTGCGCCACCGGCACTACGGGCAAGCTCGTAGCCGAGGCAACCGGACTTGAGATTCAGCGTTTCCTCAGCGGCAGTCAGGGCGGAGACCAGCAGATAGCGTCCAGAATAGCCTGCAACGAGATAGACCTTCTGCTCATGTTCAGGGATCCGCTCACACCCAAGCCGAACGAGCCGAACGAAGCAAACCTTTTAAGACTTTGCGACGTACACAACATCCCCGTTGCCACCAATATAGCCACCGCCGAGGCTCTTATTCACAGCCTTGCCCGCGGCGACCTTGATTGGCGCGATATAGTCAACCCGAAATAAGCTCAACCCGCCCCGGCGGCATTCCCGCCGGGCGGCTTTTTAGGGAGCTTTTTTCGCTCATCCCGCCAACGGCGGGATTTAATGTTTTTATGGAAGGAACAAAAACATGGCTCTTTTTACAAAGGCCGTCAAGGGTACGCAGGATGTGCTGCCCGCGGCGAGCTATAAAAACCGCTTTCTCGAAAATACACTGCTCGATATAGCCGCCCGCTTCGGCTTCAAGGAGATACGCACTCCCGTGTTCGAGCATACGGAGCTGTTTTCCCGCGGCGTCGGAGACACCACCGATGTCGTGCAGAAGGAGATGTACACTTTTCTCGACAAGGGCGGACGCTCGATAACTCTGCGCCCCGAGGGGACTGCGGGCGCGGCGCGCGCATTCCTGGAGCACGGGCTTTTCAACGAGCCCCTGCCGCAAAAGACCTGCTATATAACCTCGTGCTACCGCTACGAGAAGCCGCAGTCCGGCAGATACAGAGAATTTCACCAGTTCGGCGTTGAGGTTTTCGGCACTCCAGCACCCGCCGCGGACGCGGAGATAATCTCCCTTGCCGCCGAGATATTCGCTTTCTTGGGCATTGAAGATTTGACGCTCGAGATAAACTCCATCGGCTGCCCGACCTGCCGCGCCGAGTACCATAAGGCTCTCAAGGCATATTTCGAGCAGTATAAGGCCGACCTTTGCGGCACCTGCCTTGACAGGCTCGAGAGAAACCCCATGCGTATTCTCGACTGCAAGAGCCCAGTCTGCTCCAAAATCGCCGAGGGCGCGCCCGTCATGCTCGACTACCTCTGCGACGAGTGCCGCGAGCACTTTGAAAAGGTCAAGAGCTACCTCGACGCGCTGATGATAAGCTATGTCGTCAACCCGCATATCGTGCGCGGACTCGACTACTATACAAAGACCGTTTTCGAGTTCGTCTCGCATAACGAAAAGACCGACGGACTTGTCTGCGGCGGCGGCGGACGCTATGACGGGCTCATAGAGGAGCTCGGCGGTCAGCACACCCCGTCGCTCGGCTTTGCGATGGGACTTGAGAGGCTGTTAAGCGTCATTGAGGCGCAGGGCATAGAGTTGCCCGGCGACCAGAAATGCGACATATATATCGGCTCTATCGGCGACGCGGCGTCGCTCGTTGCGGCGAAGCTCTGCACCGACCTGCGCTCCGACGGAGTCAGCGCGCAGTTTGACGTTGCGGGACGCTCTGTCAAGGCTCAGATGAAGTACGCCGACAAATTGGGCGCACGCTTTACCTGCGTCATAGGCGACGACGATATCGCAAAGGGCGAAGTCACCGTCAAGAATATGGAAAACGGCGAAAAGACCGCTTTTTCAATCGAAAGCTTCAGCGACGAATTCTCGTCCGCTCTCATTCAGAGTGCGGCAAGCGCCTTTGCGGACAGCATAAGCGATAGCGATTTCGACGCTGCCGACATATCAAATCTCTTTGGAGGGCTCATATAATGGAGAGAACTTATATTGCGGACATAAAAAACAACCTCGGCAAGCCCGTGCTCGTTCAGGGCTTCGTCGAAAACCTGCGCGACAGCAAGTATATGGCTTTCATCGTGCTCAAGGATATCAGCGGAAAAATTCAGATAACCGTTGAGAAAGAGAAGCTGCCGGAGCTCTGCCCCGTGATAGCCTCCTTGACTCAGGATTCCGTTATATCCGTCGTCGGAACCGCCGTTGAAAACGATTTCGTCAAGATGGGCGGCGTTGAGATAATCCCCGAGTCGATAACGGCGGAGTCGATAGCGGACGCACTGCCGATAGTGCGCAAGGAGATTCCCGCCACGAAGAAGCGCCCGGGAGTTGAGCGCTCGAGCATAGACCAGCGAATAGACTACCGCTGGATAGATCTTCGCACCGACGAAAATCAGCTCATGTTCAAGGTTCAGACCGCCATGGTCAACGCCATGCGCGAATTCCTTATAGACCGTAATTTTATCGAGATACACACCCCCAAGCTCATCGGCGCGGCGAGCGAGAGCGGCGCGGAGGTTTTTGAGGTCAAGTATTTTGACCGCCTCGCCTATCTTGCGCAGAGCCCGCAGTTCTATAAGCAGATGGCCATGGCGAGCGGCTTTGAGCGTATATTCGAGGTAGGCCCCGTTTTCAGAGCCGAGAAGTCCTACACAAATAAGCACACCACCGAGTTCTCCGGCTTTGACCTTGAGTTTAGCTACATCACCTCCTTCAAGGATGTCATGAAGATGGAGGAGGAGCTGCTGACCTATATGCTTAAAGCGGTCAAGGAGAAGTACGGCGAGGAGATAGAGGAGCTGTTCGGCAAGGAGGTTATCGTTCCGACAACTCCGTTCCCCGTCATAAAGCTCGCCGACCTCTATGACGAGCTCGAAAAGGAGTTCGGCTACACCGTGCCCGACAGCGAAAAGGGCGACCTCACGACCGACGCCGAGCGCCTGAGCTACGATTGGGTCATGAAGAAGTACGGCCATGAGTTCCTGTTCATTACCGACTACAGCGCCGAGAAGCGTGCATTCTACCATATGCGCGACGAGAACGGCGTGCCGCAGGGCTACGACCTCATCTGGCGCGGCGTCGAGATAACCACCGGCGCGCAGCGCGAGCACAGATACGATGTGCTCAAGAGCCAGGCGCAGGAGAAGGGACTCGAGAAGGATGTTGAATTCTATCTCGAATTCTTCAAATACGGCTGCCCGCCCCACGGCGGCTTCGGAATCGGTATCGACCGCCTGACCATGCTCATGCTCGGACTGCACATCAAGGAAGCGATGTTCCTCTTCAGAGGCCCGAACAGACTCACCCCGTAACGGAAAAAGAGAAATCCCGTCGAGTTTTTCGGCGGGATAATTTTATGCTTGTGCCAAAAGAAAAGGTAAAAATTTTATGCATTCCGACCGTTCAAACGGATATATAGACGAAAGACAAAGACGGGAAGTGAAATTGATGACAGGCAGGCAGTTGGATCTGTGTATTTGCGAAATCGCCGCGGGAGACAGAGACGCTCTGAGCCGATTATATCTTGACATGAAAGATCCGATCTTTCGGTTTGCGCTGTCGTTGGTTCGCAGCAGGCAGCTCGCGGAGGATATAGAAGCGGAGACATTTCTTAATATTATGCAGTCTGCCTGCGGCTACAAGCCCGGCACAAATGCGAGGGCGTGGATTTTCGCCATAGCGCGCAACTGCTGCATGGACTGCATGAAGGAAAACGCAAGGCTTTTGACGGTAGACAGCGAGAGCCTTGATTTGCTGCCCGGTGACACGGAGGGTTTTGAGCAGACCGAAAACGCGATGCTTGCGCTGGAAGCCTTGAAAACGCTGAGCGAAACAGAGAGGCAGATAGTATCGCTGTATCTGTATTCCGGCCTGAAGCAGACGGAGATCGCCAAGGTTTTGAACCTCCCCTATTTGTCTGTCCGTTCAAAATACGGCTACGCTCTCACTAAGCTGAGGCGTTATTTCGACCGAAAAGGAGTGCATACGGATGAGGCGTAAATCAACAGAAAAATTCATGAGAGACGCAATGAGTTTTAAAGCCCCGGAGGAGGTCTGGGATAAAATCAAGGATAAGCCGATTCAAAGTGTTCGGGAAAGCAAAGCCAAGGGTCATCCGAAAAAGGTTTGGTATGCCGCGGCGGCGTGCATTGCGGCTTGCACGGTTCTCATATCCGTTTTAGCAGTCGGCAAAAGCCTGGGACTTCCCGCTTCCGATTCGACTTTGAATACCGAAAACGGCACGGAGCGAGGTGGTCAAATCGCGACGGACAGAGCGGGAGAGCCCGAAAAGAAAGTGCCAGGCGAGACTGTTTCGCAGACGGCGGAGAAAACGACAGCGGCCGTTTCCCACGGCGGCAGCGTGGCGGGTGTTTGCATCCCGACATATAAGGTCTGGAATCACAGACTTTACGGGTATGCGGGCGACAACCTCGCGCTGACGGATTCCGATTTAGGTCCGCTGCACCGCGAAAAAATAAACGGCACGGAAATCGCCGTCTATTCGCTGAAAAATATCCCCATGGAACAGAGCATAGGGGACAAGAAAAACGGTATTGTCCTGCGCTATGACTGCATATTGGACGGCATTTTTGAGCTTCGCGGAAAAAAATACGGGATAGTGAGCGAAACGGCTTATATCTGTCCCGTCCCCGAAAAGGGCGAGTATTTAGGCGAAGTCAACGGTGTGAAGTGCTATGAATTTAAAGGAAAAGCAGACGCGATACTCGTTGACCTCGGGAAATATGTATCTCCCTCCGACGGGAGCATATACGAGAGCCTGTATGTTGCGGAGCTTATAGGATAAAAGAGCATAACAAAAAACGGGCGGCATAATCTCGGTTATGCCGCTCGCTTTAATTTTATATTGTTATTTTATCCCGTTGATGAACGAGAAGATCGCATCTATCCGCGCAATGATATCGCGTATATCATGCGCTATGCGGATAGCGGTGATGATATAGGCGGGGGTGAGGTCTGCTTTTGTCACGCCCGAATAGTTGCGGGTCACGGTGAAGCCGAAGTCGCGGGTCGCGTCCTTTCCGGTGACGGTCATGCGCCTGTATGCCACGGTTATTTTGTCGTAGCTCTCCGCCGAGGGAACCTTGCCCGTGAACGCTATCTCGGCGCTCTCGCCCGCCTCGAGGACTATCGGATAGGGCAGAATGAAGTTCAGCGTGCCGTTCTCCGCGGTTATCGAGGAGACAGTAATCTTATCCTTTTTCGACAGGTTTTTAACTATGACGGAGTTGCAGGAGAAGAGGCGTTTTGTGAGCGTCGGCAGGAAAGAGGAGTTCGTGCTCTTGAAGAGGACTGCTATGTCGCTCGTCGGAGCGAGGCTCTCCATGAACTGGGGATACTCCATATGAGAATAAGCGTCCTTGATGTTGTCTGTGAGCAGAAGCTCCATGAGCAGGTCATAGGTGCGGGGGTCCCACTCCGCCTGACCGTGGTAGTGGCGGTTGACTACCCATGTGCGCTCGGGCATATAGCCGGTCGAGAGGTCAACCGTTCTGTCGGGCGAGATGTTGTTCTTGCCCGTCTTGACTGCCTGCTTGTAGTCGGCGGGGAACGTCTCGCCGAAGGGCGCGCACACTGCGCCGCAGGAGTATTTCATATTTACTATGCCGTCGCTGTTATCAACGGTACCCGAGGCGAGCGGCACGCCGGAGCAGGCCTTCAGAGAGACGCTGACTCCCTTTTTCTGCTGAGCGTAGAGCGTCTCGGAGATATGCGACATAAAGCCGTTTCGGACCTTCTCGACTTTCTCTATGAGCTTTGCGTTCTTAACGGAATCGAGGCGCACGGACTTGATATATTCGTAATTCTCCGGGTCGCACATCTCCCAGAATGCGGGGATGTTTATGACGCTCGGGAGAACCATGGTCTTGAGTCCGTAGTCGGCGACGTTGTTCGCGCCGTCGGCGGGGATTATGTCCATAACAAACGAGAAGTCCGCCTCGGTGTGGAGAATGGATCTTAAAATATCGAGCGTGGTGTCAAAATTGAGTGAGATGGGCTTGTCGGTATAGAGGTCGGAGACGAGGTTGCTGCCCGCGAGAAGCGGAGTGTCAAATACAGCGCGGTCAATGTAGTTGTCGTTAGGATATTCGTACATATACACGCCCAGCAGCAGGCAGCCCTGGCTGATACTGTATACGCTGACCTTGTCGTGTCCCGTGAGGGCGCAGACCTCCGCGAGATAGTCATGGAGCTGAGCCGCGACATCCGCGTGGCTGAGTCTCCAGTCGTAGAGGAAGTTGAAAACATGGTCGTCGCCTATCTCGTCGCCGATAACCTCCATGTCGAGGAACTCCGAGCCCGTGTAGGGAACGAGGTCGAGCTGACCGTTCTTTGTGAATGCCTCAAGGCTCGTATCCTTTGCGCTGCTGAGTATGGGCACTATGTCATAGAACGAAGTGCCGTCGTCGTTCATTCTCAGCGGCTCGACAATAGAAGTTATTATCTCGCGCATCGGCTTTTCTATGCCGTCGGTGCCCTTTTGGGCTATCAGCTTAATTATACCCGTGATAAGGTCGGGGGCGTTGACTCCGAGAAGCTTTAATATCTCCTTGGTGTCGGGCGGGAAAACGCGCTTTAACGAGCCGTCCTCCTGCTTCTCGGCGAGAACCGTGGCGCCGAAGCCGGAAATCATAACAACGGGCGAGTGACCGCAGGCACACTTGGTGGCGGCCGCCGCTGTGGACGCGAATACCGAGCCGAGCATAACCGCTGCTATTAAAACGCAGAGTATTCGCTTAAACGGTTTTTTCTTCATTTTTTGTTTTCTCCTTTCGCAAAGCACTTTTATGCAACGGATAAATTGTACATTATTTTTGCAAAAATGTAAACAATTTGTTTATGATTCTTGCAAAACATTTTCGCGCTCTTAATCTATAGACAACGAACGGAGAGGTGTGCTATAATAATCACGGAATAAAACAAGAAGCACCGAAAGGATGGTAATAACTCATGAAAAAAACACTGAAGCTGACAGCTCTTGTCATGGCAGTGGCGATACTCGTCTGCGCCTTTGCGGGCTGCACGGCGAAGCTTGACAAGCTTATTGTAGGAAAGTGGAGCGATGAGCAGAATAAGGTGACTGTCGAGTTCAAGGATGACGGCACATTCAAATTCGAATCGAGTAATCTCAATATTCTCGGGCTCTCGATAGGCACTTCCGTTTCCGGTACATACAAGGTCAATACCGAAGCCGACCCCGCAACCGTTACCGCCGCTCCCGAGAAGGCCTTCGCGGGCTTCAAGGTCGGCGCGGAGATAACCTTCACCGCAGCCTATGACAAGGACAGCAAGGTGCTCAAGCTCACAAACGACAAGCTCGGCACGCTGAACCTCACTAAGGTCGAGGAGTAAAAAAACAGTCGCCGCTGCGGGAGACCGCAGAGCAAATATAATCGAAATACATAAGCTTTTTATCCCGGCCTCGCGCCGGGATTTTTTTCTGTGCCGTGAAAATAAAAATCAAAATCTGTATCTTTTTTCCGGGAAGTATGCTATTATGTGGATGACAGGAGAAAATAAAGGGAGGTATTTTATGAAGCTTCGAAGATTTATTGCCGCAGTTCTCGCCGTCCTCGCGCTTTCAGCCTTTGCCGGCTGCAAGAAACACGACAAAGACCAAACCGACACAACGGAAAAAAACGATGAGACAGTATCCGAAGATAGCAGCGAAAGCACCGCATCTGTCGCGGATGTTAATGCCGACATAAAAAACTCCAGGTATTTTCTCGGCATCGACCTCGACGGGTGGTATCACTGGAACAAAGTCGGCGACGGGTTTCAAGACGGTTCGAAGTATACTGCACTTCAGGAAAAGAAATATAACTCACGCGGAGATATAGTATCGTCCGTCGTATACGAGCCGATTTCACCCGGAAACTATCACGAAGATCGGAGGCTGTTCGCCTATTCGTATAACGGCGACGGCACGGTGAAGGAAGTCCGCTGCTCCGGCTATTTCCCCGCAACCTACCTCTACGAGTACGATGCCGCCAAGAGAATAACAAAGATAAATGCGTCGCCCGCCGACGAGGATACATACGATATGACCTTTTCGTATGACAAAAACGGGACGCTCTTAAACGTCAAGTGCAAATATTGGGATATCGTCTTTTCGTATAATAACGGCGGAAAGCTCATCAAAAAAGTGCAAACAACCTATGAGGGCTTTGTCAACACCTTTGCTTATGAGTATAACGGCAGGGGCGACGTTATTCGCAAAACCGAAAGCAACAAGTTCCCGAGCAGCTCCTTCAAGGGCGTGACCGAATACAAATACGATGAGAGAGGTGCGCTCATAAAGCTTGTCTCGACCGACTCCTACGGCTCGACGATAGAGAAAGAATACAAGAACGACGCCTACGGCAATCCAGTTGAGATCAAGGAAACGAAGACCTCAAACGGAGATTTTATCAGCTCTTATTCCTACACTTATTCATACGAATATGAGACGGCGAAGATATCGGTTACTCGCTCGGACGGCGATAAAAAAATATATGAGTATCAAAAGAACAAGAGCATACTCATGCCTGAGTCGGCTGAGTTCTGAGCGTTGAATGTCGAGAATAAAGGGAGGTATTTTATGAAGATCCGAAGATTTATTGCCGCAGTTCTCGCCGTCCTCGCGCTTTCAGCCTTTGCCGGCTGCAAGAAACACGACAAAGACCAAACCGACACAACGGAAAAAAACGATGAGACAGTATCCGAAGATAGCAGCGAAAGCACCGCATCTGTCGCGGATGTTAATGCCGACATAAAAAACTCCAGGTATTTCCTCGGCATCGACCTCGACGGGTGGTATCACTGGAATCAAACATCGAGCGGTTATCAGAAAGACACGACTTATACCGCGAGCTGGACAAAGGAATATAACTCGCGCGGCGACCTCGTTTCATATATCACCTATGTCCTGATTTCCGCGGGGAACTTTTCCGCCGAAAAGAGGTCATACGGCTATACCTACAACAGCGACGGCACGGTGAAGGAAATCAGCCGCTCGGGGCATTCCCAAGGCACCTACCGCTACGAGTACGACTCGGAGAAGAGAATAACAAAAATCACCTCGGCGGAGCCCTCCGGCGAAGTGACCGCAACACTGAATTTTTTGTATGACAAGCACGGCAGACTCGCAGAAAAAAGCGATTTTTACGGGAGCACCGTCTTTTCTTACGACGGCAAGGGAAGGCTCGTCAAGAGCGAGAGAAATTCCTCAGAAGCCGCGTCCGAGAGCTTTACGGAGACGTTTACCTATAAATATAACTCCGACGGCGATATAGTGCGCCAGACATATACAGTCAAAAATCCCTTCAACACGTCTAAAATCATCACCGAATACGAATATGACGAGCGCGGCGCGCTGATAAGGCTAACAGTCAGGGATTCCTTCGGCGCCGAGACCGAAAAGGAGTACAAAAACGACGCCTACGGAAATCCCGTCGAAATAAAGGAGACCCGGTTCCAGGACGGCGAGGCGGGAAGCACCGAGGTTATCTCGTATTCATACGAATATGAGACCGCCAAGATAGCGGTCACGGGCACGGACGGCAGCAAAACAACATACGAATATCAAAAGAACAAGAGCATAGTCACACCCGAGACGGCGTAGCTTTAAGATGTTCCGAAAATTCTCCCGGCCCTGTGCCGGGATTTTTCCCGCCCGACGAAATTAAAAATCAAAATTCGCACATTTTTTATAAAAAGTGTGCTATTATATATACAACGAAGCAATCGGGAGGTATTCAATAAAAATGAGAAGATTTTTTGCAGCCGTTTTGGCGACGGCCATGCTGTTGCCATTTGCGGGATGCGCAAACAAAGACACGCAGAGCGACTCGACCGCGCCCGCCGAGGAGCAGACGACCGAGGAGAAAAGCACAGAGCCTCTGACCAACGAGGACGGAAGCCTCGTCAAGCCGAAAAACGCGGTCTCCGTCTCCGACGATGTGAAGATAAAGACCTACAGCGGCTCGTCTATAATCGAAATCGGCAACCGCGAAATGGAGCCCTACGGCAACTCATATAAAAACATGAAGTCCTACGCCGACGCGCTCAACCGCCTCAAGGCGGAGATGCCGAACACCAAGGCCTACTGCCTCATGGCGCCGACCGCTATAGAATTTTATGCGCCGAGCAAATACAACACCGGCGTATCGAAGTCGCAGTACGAGGGTATGTGCTATATCTACGAGCAGCTCAAGGATATAACGCCCGTCAATGTCTACGCCGAAATTGCGGCGCACACGGACGAATATCTCTATTTCAGAAGCGATCACCACTGGACGACCCGCGGCGCATACTACGCCTACAGAGCCTTTGCGAATGTTGCGGACTTCAAGCCCGTTGACAAGGGCACCCTGCAGAGCGGCAAGCTCTCGCCGTTCCTCGGACTCTTTTATAACTACACAAAGAGTCCCGTGCTCGCAAATGACCCGGACTATGTGGAATATTTCCTTCCGCCCGTCAACACAACGGCCACAGCCTCCGATACCGACGCCGCCATGAGCGACGGCTACGGCATTCAGGTCATAAACACCGAGACGACATCCTCCAACAAATACTTAGCCTTTATAGGCGGCGACCACGGCGTTATCAAGATAACGACCGACGCTCAGAGCGACAGGAGCATTGTTGTCATAAAGGAGAGCTACGCCAACGCCTTTGTCCCGTGGCTCTGTGCAAACTACAAGACGGTCTATGTCCTCGACCCGCGTATGCTGACCGTTAAGCTCGCGGATTTCGTCAAGACCAATGCGATAGACGAGGTTCTGTTCCTCAACTATATGTTCATCCCCAGCAACCCGAAGTTTATGAATGCGCTGGAGAACATGGCATAAGCGGCAAAAAGCTTTTAAAAAAGGTCATAGTTCACGGATTAAAACGCGGATTATGACCTTTGTTTTTTTATGTACACAGTCTTTATATAAAAAGCTTGAACGGCATTTGCGGTTATGCTATAATCTTAAAAAAAGCAGGAGGAAGTTTATGAACAGCAGAAAAACAGCGGGCGCCGTCCTCGGAACTCTCGGCGGGCTGACCGCTCTGACCGCGGCTTCGGCGGAGATTTTATATAATTTCTCGATAAACACGAAATCGCCCATACATATGAGCAAGCTCAACAACCTCATTCAGAAGATGGCAAGCAAGTCCGACGGCGAGGATTCGAGCGCAAAATACAGCGGACTCACGGGCACGCCGGAAATCCGGGAATGGTACGACGAGCACGGCGAGGACGTATTTATTATGTCCGACTCTCTGCGGCTGCACGGAAAAAAGTTCGAAAATCCCGGCTCGGATTATGTTCTCGTCTGCCACGGATATACGAGCAAGGCCAGGCATATGGCGGGCTTTGTCCATAAGTTTCACTCCCTCGGCTTCAATGTTCTTGCGGTCGATGCGCGCGCCCACGGCGAAAGCGAGGGGACTAAAATCGGCATGGGCTGGCCGGAGCGCATGGACGTTATCGAGTGGATAAAGCTCATTCTCTCGTGGGACCCCGACGCGAGGATAATCCTGCACGGCGTATCCATGGGCGCGGCGACGGTGCTCATGGCATCGGGCGAGACGCTGCCCGAAAACGTCAAGGCCGTTATCGCGGACTGCGGCTACACCTCGGAGTGGGATGAGTTCATCTGGGAGGCCGAAATGATGCATATCCCGTGGTTCCCGGTGCTCAACGCAGCCTCAGCCCTCTCGAAGCTCCGCGACGGCTATGATTTCAAGCAGGCGAGCGCGCTCGAGCAGGTCAAAAAGAGCGATATTCCCACTCTGTTCATCCACGGCACGGCGGATGAGCTGGTGCCTTATAAAATGCTCGGCGAGCTGTTCTCGGCGGCGGCGTGCGAAAAGGAAAGCCTGACCGTCGAGGGAGCGGGTCACGCGCTCTCGTCCTCGGTTGAACCGGAAATGTATTGGAGCACGGTCGGGGAATTTGTAGAAAAATATATCGGCAGCTAAAGCAATAACCACCGTCGCGGACGGTGGTTATTTTATCGCACAAAAGAAAATCCCGACCGGTTAAGGTCGGGATTTTCTTTGTATAAAACGGGGGCAAGAAGATGGTAGGTGTCTGATTTATTCGGCCTGCTTCGAGTATTTCTTGAGATAGATAACTCTCATGAGCAGGCACTCGATGGGATTTATCGGCTTGCACTTACCGAAGAGACCGGAGCCTATGTAGGTAAGGCAGCTCTTTTCTGCGATCATCTCGACCGCACCCGCGTTGCTCTCGTTCGAGCCGCAGCAGAGTGCGCCGCCGTCCTTGACGAGAACGCAGTGGCGACCCTTGAGCGCTCTGACTACCTTCTTGGGGGAGTTCTTGGCGCATTTGAGGCTCGTGCCGATTATCTGGGCGCTGTCGTCAAGCTGCGGCCTGACGGTCTTGCCCATGGCGGCGACTGCGAGCACCTCGGGAGCCTGAGAATAGAGAATAGCATTGATATCCTCGCGCGAAGCATATATGGCGCGATGGAGGTCTGCCGTCGGAATCTCTCCCTCGCCGCTGACCGCCGAGGTCACGGGGTCTACGGTGACGGTGTGCTCCTTATCGCCGGGAGCATAGAATACTATCTTTCCGCTTGCGTCTCTATACGAGTTATTATAACAGGTTTCGTCATGCTTGACAATAGTTTTTCCGTGTTTTTGTGCCCAGGAAACACACATTTCGCTCAGGTCGGCAATTTTTTCTCCGAACTTTCTGTCGAAAAGGTCGAGAACATAAAGCGCGCTCTCGCGCTCGAGCGTGGCGGCGACGTTGAACGCCTCCTCGCTGTCCTTGCCGTAGCAGACGGCTCCGTGGTGCGCCATGATAACTGCCTTGCTGTCCATGTCGGCGGCAACTGCGGCAGCGACGCCCTTTTTGAGCTTCTTCGTGCCGGGCAGACCGTAAGAGCCGAGCATGACTCTGTCGCCTATAATCTTGCGTCCCTTTTCGGTCAGCGAGGGGATTCCCTGCGTTGTTGCGCTGATTATGGACGCAAACTTCTGATGGGTGTGAATGACGAAGCCCGCGTCGGGATGGGCCTTGTAGACCTCGGCGTGAACGCCCTTTTCGGAGGAGGGCTTGACGCTGCCCTCGTAGCTCAGAGTGTCGATTTTTACCTCAACAATGTCGTCGGGGGTCAGTCCGTCGTAGGGCTTTCCGCTCGGGGTGATGACGAAGCTGTTTTCGTCAACGCGGCAGCTGACGTTGCCCCAGGTTCTTGCGATAAGACCGGTCTCGACAAGGCGCAGACCCGCTGCGATAACTTCTTTTTTTGCCTGTAAAATATCCATGAAAACCGTCCTTTCGGGAAAAAGATTTAAATTGTGCCGGTGAACAATTTTGTACTACAGTTCAATTATAACACAAGCAGACCAAATGTCAACAATTTACTTCTCGGGTTCGCTCTCTTCTTTTGACTCTTTTTCGGGCTCTTTTTCGCCCTCGGAGCCGTCCGCCGTCGGAGCCGGAGCGTCCTGCGCCGCCGCCTTTTTCGAGCTGCGCCAGATGTGTATAACTCCGTCGTCGTTGAGAACCTTGAGCACGGTTATCATTATAGGCATAATAAATATTCCGATAAAGCCGAACAGCTGAACGCCGATATACATACCCATTATGCTGACTATCGCCGGGATGCCGAGGTTGTTTGCGACTATCTTCGGCTCGATTATCTGGCGTATGACGGTTATGCAGGCGTATATGACGAGCAGTCCGATACCGAGACCGTAGCTCTTATTTATCAGCGAGAACACCGCCCACGGGATAACGACCGTTCCCGTGCCGAGCACGGGCAGGATATCGACTATTGCGGTGATTATTGCGATAATAAATATATATCCGCTCTTGTAGACGCCTATAATTTTGAGCACGCCCAGACCTATCAGCATTTCGAAAAAGGTGACGAGCATTATAAGCGCATAGGACTTGACGAGCTTGCCCATGGAGGAGACCACTATCTTCTTTGTCTTTGAGAGCGTTCTGCGCTTCTGCGGGGTCAGCTGATTCTTGATAAAGCCGACTATGCCGTCATATCCGGCGGTCATAAAGCAGGCCGCGATAATAAACAGGAGCATACCGACCAAGATGCTCGGTATCTGCTTTGCGGTTGACCAAACGCCGCTGAGCGAGGGCTTGAGAAGTGACAGGAGATTTATACCCGCGCTGCTCTCGCCGTTCTGCGTGCGCAGAGCCGCCCGCTCCTCCGATGAGAGCAGGAGCTTGTCGGACAGCGATTTTATCGCTTCCTCCGCGGAGCTCTTGAGTCCTCCGGGCAGGCGCTCGGCGAGGCGGTAGAGTGACTCCTCCCAGCCCTTTACATAGTCCGGAAGCTTCTTGAGCCATTCGCCGAGAGTCGAAGCGAGGCCCTTTGCCTCTGTCACGACCCTTGCACCCACCAGGGCGATCAAGGTTGCCAGCAGCGCGATTATCAGCAGAACCGCAATAACGGAGACGATTCCTTTTTTGATATGCGTCTTTTTCGAGAGGAAGTTTGTCGGGCGCTGCAGCGCGACTGCGAGGACAAAAGCGAATATGAACGGCGCGACAGTCCAGAACGCATATTTCATAAACAGATAAAACGCACCGAGCACGAGCGCGATATACGCGACGTTTATCAGCACGGCTCTTCTTCTTTCAACAGTTTCCGGAGACATTTTCTGCACCTCTTCTTTCAACGGCCTTTATTTCTGTTTACGGTTTCAAGGCGGCATAATACATCATATATATTATACTATTTTGCCTTAAAACTCAATGAGTTTGAAAAATACTTCACAAAAAAGTAAAAAAGTTTTCTTTTGAGACTTTATCGCCGCCCGCCTTTGTGATAAAATAGTAAAAAAATAACAGTGGGGAGAAAGTTGCCATGTATATAGCTATTATGGGCTACGGCGTTGTCGGAAGCGGCGTTGCCGAGGTCATCAACAAAAATCACGACAGTATAGTAAGAAAGAGCACTCAGTCCGAGCTCGAGATAAAATACATCCTCGACCTCAAGGACTTCCCCGGGGACCCCAACGAGAAGCTCTTTATAAAAGATTTCAACATCATCCTCAACGACCCCGAGGTTAAGGTCGTCGTCGAGACAATGGGCGGCCTTCATCCGGCATACGAGTTTGTCTCCGCCTGCCTCAAGGCGGGCAAGAGCGTCGTCACCTCGAATAAAGAGCTTGTCGCCGCCAAGGGCTGCGAGCTGCTGAAATATGCCGCGCAGCACAACGTAAACTTCCTGTTTGAGGCGTCGGTCGGCGGCGGTATTCCGATAATCAGACCGATAAGCCAGTGCCTCGCCGCAAATGAGATAGACGAATTCGCCGGCATATTAAACGGCACGACGAACTTCATTCTCACCAAGATGATAAACGACAATATGGCGTTTGAGGATGCGCTCAAGCTCGCGCAGGATAACGGCTACGCCGAGCGCGACCCCTCCGCCGATATTCTCGGCTTTGACGCGTGCCGCAAGGTCTGCATACTCGCCTCGCTCTGCTTCGGCAAGCACGTCTATCCCGAGCAGGTGCATACCGAGGGCATAACCGAGATAACCCTTGAGGACGTTGACTACGCCAAGGATTGGGGCGGAGTCATAAAGCTGCTCGGCAGGGCGCGCAAGAGCGAGGACGGCAAGCACATCTATGCGATAGTCAGCCCCGCATTTGTCAATCATCACAGCCAGCTCGCAAGCGTCGACGATGTTTTCAACGCTATTCTCGTGCGCGGCGACGCGATAGGCGACGTCGTATTCTACGGCAGAGGCGCGGGCAAGCTGCCCACCGCGAGCGCGGTCGTCGGCGATGTCATTGACTGCGCACGCCATGAGAACAAGCAGAAATTCTTCGGCTGGGCGGACAGCGAGGAGGGCTATGTAGCCGACTACCTCGATATGCCCACTGCGCTCTATGTCAGAGGACGCGCTCAGCAGAAGCAGCAGGTCATCTCCTCGGCGGAGAAAACCTTCGGCGAAATAAAGCTCTTAAAGCGCGCCGGTGCGCCGGAGGACGAGTTCGCCTTTGTAACTCCCGCAGCCTCGGAGCGCGAGCTTCGCACGAAGCTCGAAACCCTGCTCGGCGCGGAGATTATTTCGACAATCAGAGTTACGGATTATTGATAAAAAATTCAAGCGGGACTGCCTATATGGCAGTCCCGTCAATTTTTCGAAAAAGTCTGTCATTGCGCGGACTCAAGGCTCTCCGGTGTAATGGGAGCTGTCACGGCTAAGCCGTGACTGAGGGGTTGCTGTGATGAAAGCACAAAATACTCAGCATTTTGAAAAATTTCAACTTATTCAGAACAATCCCTCCGGCGCTTCGCGCCTTATCCTTAGCTTTTCGGAAAGCTTCATAAGGTTCTCGATATCGCCGCCGACAAGCCTGCCGTCCTTATTCGGCGGAAGATTTGTAACCGCAAGGTTCTGCGCGTTCGGCACTGTCCGTTTTCGGCGGCAGCTTCGTTGTCATGCAGTGCGCGCACTTTGCTTTTCGTGCGGGTTGCCGTACTTCATTGGCGAAGCGCTTCATTTTTTCATTCGCCGAAGGTGCTTTTTACAGAAAACGGAATCGAGTGCTCGCAAGGGATTTCCCCCTATGAGCACTCGATTTTTCTGTTTTATGTGCAGAGGTATACACAAACGCCTGACTTAGCCGTCAATAGTGATCCACAAAGCGGGGCGAACATAGCGTGGACGCTTTCCACCGGCAGCGCGCTGATCTACACCGCGCCTTACACGAGCGGAGAGGCGCAGACGGTCGAGGCCTCGCCCGTGCTGACAAAGGACGGCAACATTCTTATAGCCGCCTCAAGCGGAAAGATATTCACCGTCTCCCCCGACGGAGAAACGCTGAAAACGATTGACACCGGTGCGCCGATATTCGGCTCCCCCGCAGTTGAAAACGACAGAATATATGTCAGCGATTTCAGCGGCAGAGTCTCCTGCATAGCATACTGATAACAACATAAAAAGCCCCCGAGCCGAAGCATATTGCGCTCCGCTCGGGGGCTTTGTGTGTTAAATCTGTCAAACAACTGAGAATATATGAGTTTTCGCTTGCTGTGCATAAAGCTTTTTACGACTTTATAAGCTATCTTTTCATTTTAATTTTACACTGCTTATGAGCATCAAAAATCTTTCTATTTTATTTCTTTATTTATTATCCACGTTAATTTAAAGCACAAAAAACTGATTAGCAAAGCAATACCGCCCAAAAATATTGTATAAATAATAAATTCGAATATTTGAGCAAATATACCATTTGAGCGTGATCCAAACCACATCAATAAATAACTGACAAATGCCATTATGCTACTTATAGTTGGCGCTGCATAAACAACAAACTTCAAATTACATTTTCTTGTTATCACCGCACTTATTAAACTGTTAGACAGAATAATTCCTACTAAAATCAAATTAGGAACTGGACTACTTCCGATGCTCGCCAAATCAGCAAAATATCCACCTCCTACAAAAACAATGCAAAAAGCTATTTCAAAAATAATAACAATAGCTGAACATATAATATTAGTACGGTACTTGCGTTCCTGCTCTAGGCGTTCTTCTTCCGCCTTGCGTTCCCGCTCAAGGCGGTCTTCTTCTGCCTTGCGTTCCTGCTCTAGGCGTTCTTCTTCTGCCTTGCGTTCCCGCTCAAGGCGGTCATGCTCGTTGCGCTCGTTGATATGGGCGATATAGCCTTTCAATGTTTCAATCAGCTTCGGCTCGGCAAAGCGTAGGATTTTATTATAGTTGCCGCTGCCGTCAAACGGCTGTCTGCAATTTTGCAAGTCCTCCATGCGGCACGCACGGCACTCCGTCATGAGCTTGCCCAAGTACGCCCTCGCGTTTTCGGGATCGATATCCAGAACCTTTTCGCAGTATTCGTCGGCGGCGCTCCAATCGCCGTCCTCGAGGAACATAAATGCGCGCTTGAGCAGGGACTCCTCATTCGCATTGCCGCTGTTCACGGCAACGGATTCCCGCACGGTCTTTTCCTGAGAATCGGTATCGGCAACCACCTTTCTGATGCCGCGCACCAAATCGTTTATGAAGCCGATTTTGCTCATATCCTGCGCCTGCAAATGAGCGAATTCCTCCGGCAATTCATAGGCATCCATGTTGCGATAGCAGGGAATCAGCAGCTTCGAGCGGTCGGTTTTGATCAGCTTCAAAAATCTTGACCACTCGTTCTTTACCCACACCGCAGTGAAATACTCCGGCTTCGACCCCACAACAAGCATGACCTTAGCGCTGTTGAGCGCGGCGAAAATATACGGCTCGTATTCCTGCCCGACTTTATCCTCGAGAGTAATGGCGGCATAGAAAACCTTAAAGCCCTCCTGCGTGAGCTGATGATAGATATCGTTGGCGATGACGCTGTCCTGCGTTCTGTTGCCGTTTTCGTCCGTCTCTTTGTAGCAGATAAACACATCGAAAGGCTTCTCGTTATGAACTATGCTGAGAATATCCTTTTGTATGCGGTCTATCTTCTTCGCTTCCTCCTCGTATAGCTCGCGCTGAGCGCCGTCGCCGTTTGCGAGCGCCGCTTTGTAATCCTCATCCGCAAGTATTGCGTCAAAAGAGGTACGGTGGCAAGTCGGAACTCGGTTGTAGGTTTTGGGGTCTTCGACATATTCAATGCCGTATTTGCAGAGAATGATGCCCCAATGCGCTTCGGCATCATCGGGATTTTTCTCGAGTATCTTGTTGTAGATTTCTTCCGCTTTATCAAACTCGCATTTTAATCTGAGCGTGTTTGCGCGATTATGTAAGTTGGTTATGATTTCGTCGTTTGTCGTCGGCAGGGTCTGCTTTGTGCCGCACGAGTCGCACACGCCGACGGTATCCCCGGGGTTAAATTCTATTGTGCCGCCGCACATTTTACATTTGAAGATTGACATGGTTATTCTCCTGTTTGTGAAAATTGATTATCGGAAGCTCCGATAAAATACATTGTCACCGCGCCGAGCGGATAGCAAAATCGGTTTAGCCGTCGATAGTGATCCACATCGCGGGGCGAACGGCATTGAGACCGCTGAAGACATAGTTGCCGAGCTCGAAGACGTCGCCGCCAAAGTAGACATAGGCGGCACTACTCTGATCGTCGCCGGGCGACCGCAGCCACCACCAGCAAGTGGCTGCGCCACTTGGGGTTTTAAAAGTATCGCTCGTCGATGCTCCCTGTGCCTTTGCATAAGCTGTCGGTGCACATTTTCTTGCTTCATCACTATTGAAATACTTCTCCACCTCGTTGATGCTGAGCAGAAATACTTTATCCGTTGTAGCGTTTCCGGGATTTGTGCTGTATTGGGGGTTATTATCAGCTGATACAGTTGTATTTTGAATTTGTGCCTGTTCCTCAGTACTAAAAGCTTTGTTTAGGAACGTACCGTTCAGCCATTTGCGAAGTGAACAGTTTTCCCATGTTACCTCTTCTGTGTAAGATGAATTATACGGTTGACGGTCAAGTGCCTTATCGCTTATAACAAGAACCCTGTTCTTTTCTTTCGCCAAAACAAGCCACTCAATATTCTCTTTACCGTTAGAAGTATCGTTATCCTGTTCATAAGTGCCGAAATATACAATATCTCCAACCTTTGCATTCTTTATTTGCGCTTGTTTTGCACTCTTCAGCTTCTCGGCACTGTCTCTATATGAAAGGCCGTCCAAGAGCATATATGCCGCCTTATAATCGCCGGAATCGATATACTTGATAGCCCTGCCATATTTGTTGGAGGCTATCGTCTCCTTGTCGCCGATTTCTTCAAGCAGCGCATATGCCGAATCGTAATCGCCGGAGGAAATCAATTCCATAGCTTGATTATATTTCTGCTTCGGTATAATAACTGTAATCAGCACAAGAACAAAAGCAATGCAAGCGCAAACGATAGGTGTTCCGATAGCGAAAACTTTTTTAGCTTTCTTTTTCCTTTTTTCGACTGCAATGCGATGTTCTTCCGCTTTGCGTTCGCGCTCCAAACGTTCGGCTTCCGCTTTACGCTCTGCTTCCAGTCGTTCGGCTTCCTGTTTTGCTTTGAGTTCTTCTATTTTCTTTTTGCAGGCGTAAATCTGCTCGTCGGCATCTTTCCAACCGGGGATGCTTTCAAGCATTCTGATTGCCGATTCGTAACTGCTTATCGTGTTTTGGTTCATCTGAGAACGAGCCGAATTGTAAAGAGCGTCTTTGCGGCAAATCTCCGCATTATCAAGACATTTTTCAACAAGAGAATCCGCGTCCTTGAAGCCGGGAACCGTTTTGAATATCTCCGCCGCGGCTTTATACCCATTCTCGCTGTTTGCTTCGTTCATCGCGCTGACCGCTCTGTTATAGATCCCCGTTAAGCGGGCATTTTCGTTGCGCTCGTTGATATGGGCGATATAGCCTTTCAATGTTTCAATCAGCTTCGGCTCGGCAAAGCGCAGGATTTTATTATAGTTGCCATTGCCGTCAAACGGTTGTCTGCAATTTTGCAAGTCCTCCATGCGGCGCACACGGCACTCCGCCATGAGCTTGCCGAGATACGCCCGCACGTTCTTCGGATCCTGATCCAGCACCTTTTCGCAGTATTCGTTCGCCTCGCCCCAGTCGCCGTCCTCGAGGAACATAAAAGCTCGCTCCAAAAGCGGATCTACGTTTACATTGCCGCCGACAGCAACCGTCTCCTTGACCTCCGCCTTGGACGCGCCGGCAGAAACAATCTTCTTAATGCCGCGGATAAGATCCTGCATGAAGCCGAGCTTTGACATATCCTGCGCCTGCAGGTGCGAAAACTCCTCCGGCAGGTCGTAGGGATCCATGTCCTTATATGCGGGAATGAGCATCTTTTTACCGTTGCTGTTCTTGACGAGCGAAAGATATCTCGACCACTCGTTTTTCACCCACACGGCGTTGAAATACTCGGGCTTTGTGCCGAGCACTACCATGACCTTGGCGCTGTTGAGGGCGGCGAAAATATACGGCTCGTAGGCCGTGCCGAGCTTGTCCTCAAGCGTGATGCGCGAGAAGAACACCTTGAAGCCCTCCTGCGTCAACTGATGATAAAGGTCATTTGCAAGGACGCTGTCCTGTGTTCTTCTGCCGCTGTTATCGGTCTCTTTGTAGCAGATGAACACATCGAAAGGCTCTTCTTTTTGCGAAATCGCAAGAATCCCCTTTTGAATCTCGTTTATCGCCTTAGCCTCATCCTCATAAAGCTCTTTTTGATAGCCGTCGGCATAGTGCAGAGCGGACTTGTAGTTATCGTCATCGAAAATCGACGTAAACTGAGCGCGGTTCACGGTGGGAATGCGCTTGCGGCTCTGCGGGTCTTCCACATATTCGATTCCGTAGTGGCAGAGAACGAGCGACCAATACGCCTCGGCGTCGGTGTTGTCCTCGTTGAGTATCTGCTCATAGATTCCCGCCGCCTTGTCGAAATCGTTGTTGCGGCGAAAATGGTTCGCGCGGTCGTAAAGATTCGCTCTTCTGTCGTCGTCCAGACGGGGCAGAGTTTGCTTTGTGCCGCACGAGTCGCACACGCCGACGGTATCCCCGGGGTTAAATTCTATTGTGCCGCCGCACATTTTACATTTGAAGATTGACATTACAGTAAATAGCTCCTTATTTATTTTTATGCTATAGACATCTTTAAAAGCGATTTATCACTAAAACATTTTCATTTGAGCGCCCTACACTTCTTGTTTCTGTCACCGACAAGTATAACCAATTCGTCCGCAACTTCTTTCGCTTTCGCTGCATCATCGGCACCGACGGCAGAGGACAGCTCATCCATTTTCACTGTAATTTTTGCCTCAATCACGGAAAGAGCGTCATTTGACATCGGGTCGGAATAACGAACGGCTTCATATACCTTTTTGCATTCCGTTTTCACGGCGTCGCTTTTGGCGCGGTCGAGTAAACTCTCGGCGTCAACAGTCAGAAGCTTTATGAACTGCGTCTGCGTTTTCACTTTTTCGTGCACCTCGCCGACTGCGTCGCCCGCCCAGTCCGCTTTTACGACGGCTATCGCAGTAAATGCGGCGGCAACCGCGCAGACAACGGCGGCAATCCACACCGGGCAGTTGGGAATCAGCATCAGTGCGCCGCCCAAAACGAGCATGGCTATAAGGCCGGTATAGCTGACGGTAATCAGCGGCACCTTGTAAAACAGCTTTTCAAGGTTCTCCGCCTTAAACGCCTTGTTTGCGCAAAGAAGATTGGCTGCAAACGAGGCTATTATAAACACCCACGCGATCCAGAATCGCACGTCATAACTGACAACATATCCCGGGATAACGGGACGCGCCAAAAATACAACAATATTAAATACCGCGAGCAAAACAGCCCAGATAATCGCATATGATTTGAAATTCTTTTTCATTTTTCAGTCCCCCGTTACAGAATGTTCTTGAGAAGCTCCGCTCTCATGGCGGCAAACTCCTCTTCGGTTATCAGCCCGGCCTCTTTCATCATACCGAGCTTTTCCACTTTCGCCTTGAACGCCGCCATATCATCGGTCGTCTGAGCAGGCTGAGCAGGCTGCGTCGGCTCCGTCGCAGCTTGCAGCGCGCCGCCTACCGCATTGCCCACAACGCCGCCTACCGCGCCGCCGACACCCGCCATGGTGCCGAGTCCGACACCCATATTGGTGAACTGACCGACCGCCTCGTTCTGCGCCACCTTTGCCGCCACATCAAAGCCGCGCTCCTGCGCATATGTATAGCCCTCCTGGGCTCGCTTTGTGGCCTGAGCCTGAGAATCGATGACCACCTTCTGCGCCTCTGTCTGCGCATAGATGAGATCCGTCTTCTGGCGGAGCGTCGCCTCGGCAATGTCGGCATACTGGCGGAAATGCAGCTCCTTGAACTTCTCATACTGTCTGTCGCCGTCCGGCTTGACAATATTCGTAACAAAGAAGCGCTCTAAAGCAATACCGTAATCGGCAAAATCCGGAATAAGCAGTTTATGTATATTCTCGGAGAATGCCGTCAGGTTTTCGTCGATTTCAAAGATGTTGATGGCATTCGCTTTAATCACCTGGGCAATGTAGGTCTTGACCCTGGTCATTAAAAATGCGCGGAAAAAGCCGATAAGCTGCTGCTGACCGAGATAGTTTTCCGTTCCCACAAGCTTAACGAGAAGCTTGCGGCTGTCCTCCGCGCGAAGGCTCATTTCGCCCGACGCACCGATGGAAATCGGGAATCCGTAAGTGGGATCGACATACTGCACCTTCGAGTCCGTGCCCCACTTGATAGCCATCTGCTCGGCTTTGTTGATAAAATAGACCTCGCAATGGAACGGGGTTTTGTCGCCGGTCGTTCTGTTGAGCACCTTTCCGATTTTCGGGATATTCTCGGTTTCCAGTGTATAACGACCGGGTCCGAACAGATCCAGCGCCTGACCGTTCATGAAGAAAATCGCTTCCTGAGATTCGTGAACGACGAGCTGTGTCAGGCTGTTAAAATCCTCGCAGGGATGCTTCCAAATGAAGGTGCTGTTGTCACCCTCGTACTTGATAATTTCGGCAATGTTACTCATAAAGTAATCATCTCTCCTTTTTGTGATTTTTCAATGTGTCTTTTTACAAATGTCATATACCTATATACTGTCTGTTTTTTGTCTCTTTGATTGCTCGACAGACCCGGCAATAAACCGCCTCTGCAAAGTACCGTTACGCCCTCCCTAATGTCATAATCATTATTATGTTGTAAGAAATGCGGATACGCTTTGTCGGTTAAGTCTCTCGAGAACATTCGCGGATTTTTTTGCTTGCGGGAACATATAAAAGTGCATACCGACACAAGCTCATTCTAAAATTTTAAAATGGGCTTGGATTTATATGCTTTAAAGTCGACAATTTCCCGAACGATTTTGCACTATCCGTCAAAACGACTTGCTTTTTTGGATTTTTCTTGCTATGATTATGGTAAAGTTGGGCTTGCTATAAGCCTATGTCGGATTTTCTTACAACATAATAATGATTATGTCTCATCCGCCGTATCGGGCGTTTTTATATTATTAAGTGCATATTTTCCATGCGGCGGCGATGCTCGGTGCCGGTAGATATAATATAAATTCGCGTCGTATCAATGCTGCTGTGTCCGAGGATGTCGGCAAGCTTGGCGATATCCTTTTCTATGCCGTAAAACACCCGCGCGAAAAGGTGGCGCAGGTTATGCGGAAAGACCTTTTCTGGGTTGACGTTTGCCTCCCCGCACAGAGCTTTCATCTCGCGCCAAATGTTTGTGCGGCTTATCGGTTTTCCCGTTCGCGTTATAAAAATCATGCCGTCTTTAATATTCTGCTCCGCCGCGTAACGGAGCAGTTTTTGTTTCAGCTCTTTTACTATAAAAACCGTTCGGGTTTTAGACTTACAATTAACAACCGCCTTGCCGCGTTTTGCCGCTTCGACGGTTATGTATTGCAGCTCGCCGACGCGAATGCCTGTCACGCAAATTGTTTGCAGAACAAGACTCAGTCGTTTACTCTGTCTGCGTTCCGCCGCCAGGCACAGTCTTTTGTACTCGGCTTTGGTCAGTTCCCTTTCCTCGGGGCAGAAAACCTGTTGCTGAAGTTTTAGTGATTTCACCTTTAAACCGTGCCAGCCCAAAAACGCAAACAGACTGTTTAAGCTTGCAAGCATGGAATTGACGCTCCGCACGGCATAACCTGCCTGCAAATATTTCTTGTATGCAATCACCGTTTCTTTTGTGATTTCACCGTCTTTGGCATACACTGCAAACGCTTTCACATCGCGGATATATTTTTCAACCGTCGCTTCGCTCCTCTCCTCCAGAATAAGATACTCCTTAAATTCGGCAATTATTTTTTCGGTCAGCAGCAGTACGCTCATTACATTTACCTCCGAGTTTTTTCTAATATTTTACCCGAAAAGTATGAAAACAAAGACACCTCGCAGCCGTTATACCTGCGAGGTGTCCGTTTTTTGTCATTTGGCAAAGCACTTTTTCAAGGCAGTCTTTACTATTTCTCAAGTCCGCAGTCCGGTTACTACCGGGGGCTGATATCGTAGACGTGTATCTGTGTGTAATCTCATTCTGCACAATCAGCGGCCTGTTCGCCGCTTCCTTGTGCGCCTTAGACAGCTTGTTCAGATCGAATGACTTTAAATATGCCGCGATAAATACTGTGGCAAAGGACAAAATGGATGATACGATTTTTATCCAAAGCCGGTCGGCGAAAATAGTGGATAGAATTCCGATGTAGTTATCGTAGATGGTTATCAGATAATTTTTCACAATGGGAAAACGGCTGCTCCGAACATCCTCGAAACAGCCGTTTGCTTTGTTAAGTTTTGCCGTAAATCAAATAAGCACTTCTTCAACCGGACCTTTGAACGCGCTGTCATGAAGCGGGAACGGCTTTGAGAGATCTTTAATAAACGGAGTAAAAACCGCCCGTTTAAAAATTGTCGGCAACTGGTATTTTGAAAGAAGTTCGCCGACGGCCTCCTTTTTGCATGGATTTTTGCGAATTTCAAAGGCTTTTAATTCAACTTTAATATCTGCGTCTGCCGGAACCGAAGACAGAGTAATAACGGTTTTTCCGCACTTGTATTCGGGTGAAACAGGGGTTATTCTGCCGGAGACCTTGACGGTGATTTCCTTTGCCGAGGAGATATCGTCAAAGACGAGCTTCCATTCACGTTTTGAAGGAACGACGGAAAGATCTCCCTTGGCAGCACTGATTTCAAACAACAGATCCTCTCCTGCTTCTTTAACAGAAAGTACGGTTTCTGCAAAAGCTCCGTCTTCAAAGCTCATCGTTTCGCCATCGTCCTCATAGAGGGTAAAGCTGTTTGTTCCTCTGAAAATTCTGATAGTCAGCTTTTCGGGATTCGACCAGTCGTTAGTCTTGCTGTTTTGAGAAAGAGGAATGATAGCTCCCTCTTTTGCGAGCACGGGCAACGCATTCAAATCACGGTACATGGTAACAAAGCGTTCGCCCTCATAGATTCTGCCGGTATACCAGTCTGTCCATCTGCCTTTCGGCAGCCACACTTTTGCGGGTGCAAGGTAGGTGCGCTTGTCAGCGGGCTTGGTAATCGGTGATACCATGAGCTCAGTGCCGAAGAAAAACTGATTCGGCACTTCATAGGCGGCTTTTTCGCACGGATATGAGTAATACATCGGCTCGCAAAGGGCGCGCCCCTCTGTGTGGGTGAGACGGTTAATCGAGTATATGTACGGAATGAGCGCATGACGTTCTCTGAGCGCATTCACTGCCGCTGTTTCTGCGGCAAAGCTGTATTTCCAGGGCTCTTTACCCATGAACTCGTCTTTTGTTGAATGAAGGCGCATTATCGGGCTGAATTCACCGAGCTGAACCCAGCGAACATAAAGCTCATCATTCCTTGAGCCGAGCTGATGACCTCCGATATCATGACTCCACCAGGTATAGCCGACGTTTGCGGCATTTGCAGTGAAATACGGTTGAAAATCAAGGCTCTTCCAGCTGATTATCGTGTCGCCGGAAAATCCGAGAGGATAGCGGTGAGAGCCGACCTCGGCAAAGCGGGAAAGAATGAGGGGCCTTTTGCCGGTTGAGGCAAGATCAAGAGTGTGATAATGATTGAGCGCCCAAAGGGGATCAAGACCTTTGATTTTTGTATCCTTTTCCTGCTGCCAATCGATCCACCAGAAATCTACGCCGTCTTTTTCATAGGGTCTGTGGAGAATGTTGAAATAGGCATCAATGAATTTCGGGTCGGTAATATCAAAGGAAATACGTTTTTTGCTCTTCGGGTCAACGCCCATAAAGCGTGCAAAATCTTCGTACTGATCTTCAAACGGGCGTACTCCCTGCGCCGGATGGAGGTTGACGGTGACCTTGAAGTTCTTGTCGTGCAGCCACGAAAGCAGTTCTTTGTAATCCGGAAAAAGTTCGGTGTTCCAGCTGTAGCCGGTCCAGCCCTGAGACTGAAATGCTTCTACAATGTTCCTGTAGGGCAGAAAACCATCACGGCGAAAGAGAGCATTTTCTTTTCCGAAACGTTTAATAACATCTACCCAATGCCAATCCATGTCAATTGTTGCAACCGAGATAGGAATATCACGTTCAAGAAATTTTTTCATCAGATCGATATATTCCTGTTGACTGTAGTCCTTGTATCTGCTCCACCAGTTGCCAAGGCAGTATCTCGGAACGAGGGGTACCGAGCCGCATAGCTTAAAAAAGTCTTTGAGGCAACCGCGAAAATCATTGCCGAAAGCAAAATAGTATTCGTCTTTTTGAATGTGTCTGCGCTCTTTCAAGGTTCCGTCCGTGTTCATGATCACTGTTTTTGAATCGTCAACAACAGAAACGCCGTTTGTGCTCATCAGCCCGTCCCCGAGCCTGACAGAGCCGTTTATCATGTCGAGAGTGCGGTAGGTACCCTTGAGGTTGCCGGCTTTGAAGTTGGTGACGCATCTTGAGTCCTTGAGCGTAATGCTCTCTGCTTTGTCTTTTGAAAGGTCAAATCGGAATATAATATCGTCTGTTTTTATCACGATTTTATTATTATCCTGAGAAAAGCTGAATTGGGGTCTGTCGAAATCGCGGCAGATAACGGTCTGAGTCGCTTCATCGGTAAAAATCCGTTTTTCGTCTTTTTCAACGCGGATAATTCTTGACGAGAGAACGGAGAACCGATAGTCACCGCGCTGAAAAACATATTCATCGGGAGTCTTGCTTTTGTAGCTGTGAGAAAATGCGTTTGTAAAATACTTTGAAAGTTCACTCATACTGTTCTTCTCCTCATATAATAAAACAGCGGTTATTATACTTATTTACAGTAAATTCATTTCGGACATCCTTACATACGCGGATTCCATACTTGCCATTTGTTTAAAAATACCAGTTTCACTGCGATATGACTTGTCACATTCTATTCCGTTGTTGATTGCCATTTTGCGCAAATCTTCTGAAACATTCTTGGCTGCTCGTGCTCTCGGCTGACCTGTGGCAACGGAATTTAAATACGCATCCAGGAGCAGAACGGCCTCATGCCGAGAAAATGGTACCTTCTTCATATCAAAACTCCAATCCAAAAAGCTCCGTCAAAGGGCACGTAATACAAACAACAACAATTCAGTGCTCCGATTATTTTCAACCGCTCTGCGCCTCTTGCTCAAATGAGCACAATTATACCCATTAAGTATACCACAAAATTTCCAATTTTCAAGATTTCTATGCAATAATACCTTCGCTCTGTTGGCTGTCTTTCGGGCTTTTTCCGGATGTGTATGAAAAAACGGACTCTGTAACAGTCGGCCAACTGCCGACAAAGTTCGTCATTGTTTTGTCTGTCCGTTTTTTCGCCCTCAAAGCATGAAAAAATATTCTTTTGAAGGCGCTTTTTTATAAAGTAATCCATGAAACTCAGGGTTACTTTCGTGTCAAAAATTCGGAAATGAGGAATTGTTGCAAAAAGCATCGATATTATACGGCTTAAAACTCTTCGCCTTGCCGAATATAATCCTGCTGTCCGAACACTTGTATTTAATCTCCGCAAAGCAAAGAAACACACAAAAACACACCGCTGTTTTGAGCTGTTTCTGCCGCGGGCAGCGCGGTGCTCCGAGCCGGTTAACAGCCGGTGCGGCTGCGTGTGGCAGGGTCGGCGGGTTGGCTCAGCAAGTAAAGTGAAAAAGAGCAGGAAGACCGGTGGCTTCCTGCTCTTTTTGCTAAATGTGATTGCTGTTTCAATTCATGAAGTGCTTGCGTTGCAAACCTGAAGCGACAACTTTGTTGTCATGAAGTGCTTGCTATGCTCGCAGGAAGTGCGCGCACTTTGATTTCCATGCGGTTCACCGCACTTCATTAGCGAAGCGCCTTCATTTTTCATGCACCGAAGGTGCGCTTAGTTGAAAAAGCACTTGCAAATGCAAGTGCTTCTTTCTGTGGGAGGACTATAAAAAAGATTTTTTAGCCTTTTTAGGTTGGTATTTGTACCCTTACAAAAAATCTTGAACTTTCAAGGTTAAGGGCGGAGGTGAGCCGCTGTCATTCGGTCAGCGGCTGCACCGATTTGAGACCGCCTTTGAATATTACGGTGACCTGCTCTTTTGAGTCAACCACTATGCATTCGAGCAGTTGGCGGACGATTTGGTCATCGTATTCCATTGGATGGTTTTTTATGCCGTCCAGTATAGTATAGATATCATCGAGTCGGGATTTTGCGTTTTCTCGCCGTTGCTCAGCGTCGGCTATGTTGTCGAGCTGCTGTTGCAGACGGCTTTTTTCGTTCATGAGCCGAGTTGCAGTTTCCTCGTCAAAGGCTTCCACTGTTTCTGTGGATACTCGATCAAGCATTTTTCTGAACTCTGCGTCAATTTCGGCAATCCGCACTTGCAGGTCGAGGCTGTTGTCGTTGCTCTTTTCTCCCTCTAATCCCATACCGATATGCACTTTCAGTGTTCGCAGCACCTCGGTGTTTTGGTTGGCGGTTTCCATGATTGCCGTCATAACAGCCTTTTGCAATATGCTTTCTTCTATGGTCGGCGAGTTGTGGCAGTATTTCTTGCCGTAGTCAAGACGATTTATACATCGCCATACGATTTTCTTTTTGCCGCCTGCCGTCCAAGTGCATCGGCGGTATGGTGTTTTGCATTCGCCGCAGACGAGCAGTTCTGTCATAGCGTATTTGCTTGAATATTTGCCTTGCTCGGTCTTAGCTTTTTGTCTGACCTTGCGCTTACCTGAACGCCTTGCGAGTTCCTCTTGGACTCTGCCGAAGGTGGCTGAGTCGATAATGGCAGGGTGGCTGTTTTCTACATAGTATTTCGGGCGTTCGCCGTTGTTGACTCTGACCTTTTTGCTGATGCAGTCGGTGATGTAGGTCTTATTGATGATGGCATCGCCTTTGTACCTCTCATTGGAGAGAATGGACTGTATTGTGGAAAACTGCCACTCTGCTTTTCCCGTCGGGCTTTTGATGCCCTTTTCTTCAAGTAGTTTGGCAATTCCCTTTAAGCTGTCGCCTGCGAGGAAGCGGTCATATATAATGCGGATCGTTTCGGCTTCTTCGGGGACGATTTCGGGTTGTCCGTCCTCGCCCTTGTGGTAGCCGAGGAAGTTCTTGTATCTGAATACTACCTTGCCTTCACGGGCGGCCTGTGCCTTGCCCCATTTAATGTTGGCGCTGATATTTTCCGATTCGCTTTGCGCAATGCTGCCGTAGATGGTGATGTAAAACTCTGCACCGGGCTGATTGCTGTGGATGCCCTGTTCCTCGAAGTACACATCGACACCAAGGTCATTGAGCAGCCGGACATATTTCAAGCAGTCCACCGTGTTCCGCGCGAACCGGGCAATGGATTTCGTGATGATCATGTCGATTTTTCCTTGTTTGCATCGGCGGATCATGCGGTTGAATTCATCTCGGTTTTTCACGCTTGTGCCGGAGATGCCCTTGTCGGCGTAGATACCTTCAAGCGTCCATCCGTTTTCGGAATTGATGCGTTCGGTATAGTGCTGCACCTGATTTTCGTAGCTGTTGAGCTGTTCCTCCTGCTTAGTGGAAACGCGGCAGTATGCCGCCACCCGCAGGACTCGGTAATGGCTTTTCACGCTTTCTCTGACCGATATGGTCGGTTCGATTATCCGCACCACTCTCTGAGGGGCGACCGTTGTTTGTTGCATGACCTTGCTCCTTTCGTATGATCTGTCCGTTCAGCAGTATGATATCTGCTGTCTTGTCGGTGTACAGGCGTATTTCGCTGACCGTGCGGTTCAGCCGCTCGGCGATGTCTGCCGTACTGCCAAGTTCGGCCTTCAGCCTTTTTACGGCGCAGCACCCGTTGCCGAGTTCTTTATATTTCCGGGCGAGGCACTCCGTCATTTTGCTTCGCAACACAGCCTTGTCTATTTCCGCCATGTCAAGCATTCGGCTGATCTCGTTATTCAGCTGTATTACCTCGGTGCTCGGCTCGTAGGGTGATTCGACAGGCATTTTGATGCTGTCGGCGGTTACCGTGCCGAGAAGGTCGGCGAGTGCGGTCAGCAGTTCGACATCGGATATCTCAATTCGCAGACGGCAGGCCGTGTTCTCACAAGTCCAACGCTCTTGGCATTTGCATCGGCTGTCGTGTCGGCGGCGCATTCGGTCGCCGCAGGTCGGGCATCGGACGGGGACGGTCAGCTTGAATATGTCCTGTGCTTTGTCCGTGTTCTTTTGTGTGTTGCGCCCATGCTTTGTTTTCTGTATTTTCTCATAGGTCTCTTGGTCGATGATCGGCGGATACACCTCTGTGCCGAGATATTTTGTATTGTCAATGAGTTGCTTGAGCCGCCCCTTGTTCCAACCGATAACGCCGTCCCTGTATTCGATTTTCTCTCTGTTCAGCTGCTCGGCTATGGTCAGCATAGAGGAGCCGTCAAGGTAGGCGGCATATATCTGTTTCAGTACCTTGCTTTCCTGCGGCTCTATGACGATAACGCCGTCTTTACGGCAGTAGCCGTAAGGCAGGGTTCTGTTTTTCATTCGGGTTTCACCGTCCTTTCTTGGGGATTTGCTCGGTCAGTGCGATGCCGCCGATGAGCTTGAATGTGAGTTGTTCACTGCTGTCCACCGTGATGCTCTCGACGATTTCGTCAAACAGCCCGTTGTCAAATTCGACGGTCGGCTCGTATTCATCGAGGATGCCGTTTAGGTCTTTGAGGGTAGCGAGCAGTTGGTCGTTCTCATCCTCGGTGAGCTTTTGCCGCCGTTCGATGCGCAGCTCGGTGAGGCGATTGCCGATCTCCGAAGTCTGCATGGCGTAATCGGCGGCGTTCATAGCGCCGCTTGTGTGCAACCTTGCAATGATATGGTTCTTTGCACCGAGGTCGGCGATCTCTCTGTCTATCTGCCGTATGCGTTCCTGATTGCGGCTTGTGCGGTCCTGCATGGTTTCCATTTGGTGAATCAGCGTACCGAGCAGTTCGCCTCGGTAGGTTTTCAGCTTGATAACCATATCGGTGAATATCTCGTATACGATATCCTCACGCACATGGCGGTGTTGACAGTCGGTTGCACCGGACGAGCGGCAGGAGCATATCCAATGCGCCTTGCCGTTTACCACCTGATGTCGGAAGACCCTGCCGCATTCGGGACAGCGCAGCTTTCCGGTCAGCGGATAGGACTTTCTTTTGCATCTTTCCGTTTTCCGTGAGCGCAGCAGGTTCTGCGCCGCCTGAAAGGTTTCTCGGCTGACGATGGCAGGGTTGCTGTTCTCCACATAGTATTGCGGCAGCCGTCCGTCGTTTTTCATTTTCCGAAACGGCAGGGTTTCGGTGGTGTAGCTCTTTTGCAGGAGCGCATCTCCCATATAGCGTTCATTGTTCAACACATAGTTGATCGAACTCGGCAGCCATTTTTCGTAGCCGTGCTTCCGCGGTATGCCGTCCTCATTCAGCATTTTTGCAATGGCAAGCGTTCCGTATCCTTGGAGATATAGGTCGAATATGCGCCGAATGACCGCCGCCTCCGTTTCGTTGATTATGAGCTCGCCGTCCTTGAGGTCGAAGCCGTAAGCCGGACAGGTGCAATTGAAGTCACCGGACTGCATCCGCTTTTGATAGCTCCAACGTAAATTCCCCGATATGTTCACACTTTCTTGCTGTGCGGCCATACCGGGGAATGTTACGATCATTTCCATATTCAGTTTTTCGGTGTCGATGCCTTCTTCCTCGAAGTATACACTGACTCCGATGTCCTTGAACATCCTTATCATGACAAGGAGTTCTTCGGTATTCCTCGCCATTCGGGAAACCGACTTGACGACGATGCGGTCAACCTTGCCTTTCTTGCAATCAGCTATCAGCCGTTTGAGTTCATCACGCTTTTTCATCTCGGTTCCGGTGATGCCCTCGTCGGCATAAATGTCGACAAGCTGATATTCGGGATGCTTCTTGGCATAGTCACTGTAGTACCGTATCTGTGCTGCAAAGGAATGGAGCTGGTCGGTAGAGTCACTCGACACCCGGCAGTACGGGGCTAACCGAAGCCGTTCGGCTGTCTGCTTCTTTGTGCTTGTGATTTCAGTAATGTTCATGTCTTTCTCCTTTCCGCAAGGGGTCACCTTGCTGTTATTCGCCTTTTGGCACGACACACCATACCACAATAGTTCGAATACTTCCAGCGGTTTTTCGCAAAAACCTGAGAATTAAGATTTCAGACATAAATAAGATCAGCACCGTAATGTTCGGCACTGATCTGAGTGATTCTTTCGTATTCATCCTCGGTGATGAGTTGCATGGCGAGGAGCATTTTTAATAGGTTTACACTGTAAGCAAAAGAGGAGTTGCCGATGTCTTTCTTATTCATATTCGCACCTCACGTTTCTTGGATGAACGGTTCGGCGTCCGGTGCAAACGGTTCGGTCGGGCGAGAGCCGTCTGCCGTTATTTCAATGTCGATGCCCTCATCCGCAAAGGCTTTGACGATGCCGGCTACTGTAGCGGTGTTCCTTCCCAAACGGCTGATGTCGGGGATGACGAGCAGCTCGGCATTCTTGTTTTTCATGTCGGTGAGAATGTTATCCATAACAGATGCCATTTTCTCCGACGGTTCTTTGGTAAAAGCAGAGCCGACGATGCGGTATCCGTTTTCCTTGCAGTAGGCGTCCATTTCTCTTTGCGCCGTAAGGAAGTCTGCTTCCGTCGCCTGCGGCTGCATTCTGGTGAAGGTATAGGCGGTGATGCGGTTATCGTCCATGAATCAGTTCCTCCAAATATTTGATGCCGAGGCTTACCACAATGGCACGGTCAACGGCGGCGAGGGTTTTGCCGTCGAGCCTGCCGATGTATTCGCCGAGCCTCGCTTTGTCTATCGTTCTGATTTGTTCAAGCAGGACGGTGGATTCGGTTTTAAGCCCTTTCGCCATGATTTTCACATGGGTGGGCAGAGCTGCCTTTGTTTTTCTGCCTGTGATCGCCGCCACGATGGTGGTGGGGCTGTGCCTGTTGC
>ENA-OUOY01000245-OUOY01000245.1-human-gut-metagenome-genome-assembly--contig:-NODE-245-length-43230-cov-7.874372_pt1 | contig 43230 bp, 60 predicted proteins | sample MGYA00237937_ERZ548767 | MGnify/ENA primary metagenome ERZ548767 (study PRJEB26490, sample SAMN05356887) | human gut metagenome | biome: terrestrial biome; feature: human-associated habitat; material... | reverse complement strand
ACCTTGACCTTGAACGCTTCTTCGATACCGTGAGCCATAGCAAACTCATAGAAATTCTCAGCCGTACGATAAAAGACGGCAGAGTGGTCAGCCTTATACACAAATATCTCCGAAGTGGTGTAATGAACAAAGGCTTGTTTGAAGCGAGCGAGGAAGGAACTCCCCAAGGAGGACCGCTAAGTCCGTTGTTGAGTAACATCATGCTCAACGAATTGGATAAAGAACTTGAACGCAGAGGGCTTCCCTTTGTGCGCTATGCAGATGACTCGATGATATTCTGTAAGTCCAAGAGGGCTGCAATGCGAGTGAAGGAGTCTATAACCCGATTTATAGAGAATACTCTATATCTCAAAGTCAACAAGGAAAAGACCGTAGTGTCGTATGTGCGCGGAGTGAAATATCTCGGCTACTCCTTTTATGTGATGAAAGGCAAATGCCAACTCACGGTGCATCCAAAGTCCAAAGCCAAGATGAAGTCAAGGTTGAAAGAACTGACAAGTCGCAGCAACGGATGGGGATATGCCAAGAGAAAGCAAAAGCTGAAAGAATACATAAGAGGTTGGGTCGGCTATTATCATCTTGCCAATATGAAGCGTCTTTTACTTGAAACAGACGAATGGCTAAGGCGTAGAATCCGCATGTGTATATGGAAAGCTTGGAAGAAGCCCAAGACAAAAGTGGCAAACCTCATTAAATGTGGTATCAATAAATACCAAGCATACGAATGGGGTAATACTCGCAAGGGCTATTGGCGTATAGCAGACAGCCACATACTGCATAAATCTATAACAAATGAGCTTCTATGTAGGGCAGGGTATGCTGCTTTAATGGATGCGTATCTCGAATGGTATCCAAAATAGGAACCGCCGTATGCGGAACCGCACGTACGGTGGTGTGAGAGGTCGGAAAACGAAAGTAGGAAGAAAACTGCTTCGTTTTCCTCCTACTCGATTGCGAAGAACACTTTTCATTGAGAGAAAAGGGGTAGGGGATATGAGAGTTAGATTATATTCATTCTAGCTAATGCGTGCAGGTTATTATATAGAGCGTGGAAAACGTACCGAAAACGACCGAAAATAGTCGTGCTTACGACATAAACAGCCAATAAAAGTTAAAATATTAATATCTTTCGGGAAAAGTTTTGGTGAAACCGAAAAATATTAATATCTTTGCATCGTGTTTAGGAGATAAGCACATTAAACATTCAGTAACTAAGCCCTAGGCAACACGGTCAAGCCAACGAAAATGAAAAAGTCAAATTCAAACATTTTAGAGTTTACAACAAAGTTCATCAACTCAAACTTCCGCATCAAGGTCTTCGGACGCACAGAGGATGGCAAGAAGATAAACACACTCGTAGGTGTAAGCGGTATCTTGAAGCTCATCGGAGCAGAACTCTTCAATAAGTTTATCAAGCGAGCATTGAAGGCTGGTATGGACGCTTGCCGCTGCGCACTCAGAAGAGGATTGGTTGTAACATTGTATGCTAAGTAATCAAGGGAGGACAGAAAAATGAGCGACTGGAAAGTATGGAGAGTAATCGAGTACTACGGAAGTCACACCGTAGCACTCGTAAAACCCGAAATCAACGGAAGAGACAAGGTTGTTGAGTACTCAAACAAGTGGTTCGGATTTTCTGAAATGAAAGAAGCCGATAAGCTTGCAGCCCAACTTAACGAGCGAGACGGATTAAAAGAACTTTACGATTAATGATAGGAGATAAAAGCATGGCAAGAGCAAAATATTACATCAAGAGACAGATGGAAGGCAAGGAAATCGAGGAGTTGGCAAACTTTACACGCAAGGACAAGGCAGAGCGATTCTTGAACAAGCTGTTCAGGGGACTAAAGAAAGCCGACAGACATTATCCATACTGGGTACGACAAGGTTATTTCAAGTCTGAATTTGTAGGCTTATGCGTGAATTTCAAAACAGAGTATTGGATAGAAAAGTATTAATCAGCAGGGCTTGCGCCCTGCACAATATATCAAGATATGAAGGAATACGACAAGATACCAGCGCAAGCAGTGGTCGAGGTAACGACCAGCTGGGGAAGAACCTGCCTGCGAGAGATTGGGCGAGACCTTAAGGAAGGCACGGTGCTCGATGGCTATTATTATCCGGTAAGCAAGGCTTTCGACTTTAATTGGAAGGGAGAAGGCGCAATGCTGTGGATCGGGGACAATGGAAGGCTTGTCAGTCTAGGAGAAGGACAAAAGCATAAATACATGATGCTTGGTCGTCTATTATCCGATTGCAAGTACTTCCTTCGCAACCCATACGAGCGACACCTCTATTTCCCGAGCATCGCCCGGCATTGCAAGGAAATGCGCCAGTACTGGCTGGAGTTGAATATCAAGCCGGAGTGGTTATCTTATAAGCAGATTGGCAAGCTTGAGCACAAGATGAACAGAATGAAAACGAAGTTGGACAGACAATTAAAAAAAGACAGAAGACAATGACAGAACAAGAGTACAGAGAAGCCCTGCACAGAATCAAGGTGAAGGCAGAGAATGAAAGAAGAATGCTGGCAAAGGAATTTGCCACGGAGCACAACCCGGTTAAGGTTGGCGATTATATCAGCGACTGCTTCGACACGATAAGGGTTGAAGGTTGGGGTATTTCACGTAGAGGCTACGATTACAACTCCTTGCCTTGCCTGGTATATCAAGGCGAGACCTGCAAGAAGGATGGAACTCCACGCAAGCACCCGAAGAAGTGCAGCGTCGAGCAGCGCAACCTTTTGCGAGTAAATGGAGAACCAGTAAAAAATCACGGATATGGAGAATAATAGAAGAAACATCAAGAGAACGAAGAAGGGTGCAGGCGCAACGGTCAAGCTTGTTGGCATACAGATAGACAACGACCTGCTGCCTTTCCTCAACGCATTGCCCAACAAGTCACGATTTATCAATGATTTGTTGAGGAAGAAATTTTTTGGCAAATAATTTGGTGGTTTCAAAGGAAAAGCGTACCTTTGCATCACTGAATGTTTAAAGTGGTCTCCACTTATTACCCCAGCGGCTCGACTTTTTCACCGCTGGGGTATTTTTTTGCCCATTTTAAGCCTTAAATGTAAAATAACATTAAAATAACAATAAAATAAAAAGAAAATCGTTTAAAAATTTGGTAAAACCGAAAAATATTAATATCTTTGCATCGTGTTTAAGAGATAAGCACTTTAAAACATTCAGTAATTTAAGCCCTAGGCAACACGGTCAAGCCAAAGAAAATGAGAAATTCAATTGATACTTACGTTCAGTCAATCGCTAGTGACAACAAGCAGTTTATCCTCGAAGGTGGATATGAGTCTGTAGCTGATTATATTATCAGCAATGCCGAAAATGGTACTGGCTATAACGAATATTTTGATGATTCAGAATTTGATGAATCGGGAGAGCCAACACAAGAGCAGATTGATGAGTTGAAGAATTATCTGAATGATAATTACGATTATATGCCTGAGTAACGAAATTTAAGCCCTCGACAGCACGGTTAAGTCAGAAATTATGAAGATAAATGCAAAAGGTAGTGATATATTTCGTAACAAGATGGCTATTACGATGTACGATAATATGCGTGATAATAGCGATGTTTACGAAAGCGGAGTAGATAAATACGGGATGATATATTTCGCGTACCTTAATGGCAACATTAAACGATATAAGAGAAATGAATTTCTCAAAATGGCAAAAGAAAACGAAGTTTGACAATTTATAAATTATATAAAAGGGGACTGACGAAAGCCAGTCCCTTTTTTTTGTTCCACAAGCAGCTCGACCACCTGCATTCTATCTATGTTTTTTGCTCTTTCTTTCGATTTACCCCGAAATTTGCGTTCTGAGCCGCTTACGTGGTAAGCATATAAAACTATCCCCGAAAACAATTTGAGCCGTTTCTGCGGCAAATTCGCAAGAAATAAGGCTATTTTTTGTCGTACAGCACGTAATCAATAACCCTGCGGTTTGCTTCATCGACACGAGACAAGTCTGCATTGATGTAGGTATCAGTTACCCGGACACCAAACGAGTGACCCAGCGCAAGCGACACAACGTCCTTTTGTATACCAATGTTGAAGGCTATAGATGCCCACGTATGGCGAGCGTAGTACGTAGTAAGCCCTGGGCGCACCTTTGCGAGTTTCTTATTAATCATGACCGTTGCAACATCAACGTTCCTGAAATGCTCCGAGAAACGAAGCAGCTTCTTTTCCCCTTTGTATTTCTCGATGATTCGGAGAGCTTCGGGATGAAGAAGGATGGAGTAATGCCTGCCAGTTTTCGCCCGGTCGTATTCCAGTCTACCACGGACGATATTCTCCTTTGTCAAGGCGAACAAGTCACTAACATTGATACCAATCAGCAGGAACATCAGCAGGAACATGTCGACCAGTTCATCACCACCAGCTTCGAAGATAGAGCGGATTTCCTCAACGGACAAATCTCGCTTTTTCGTTGTCTCAAGCCGGAGACTGTACCTGCGGAAAGGGTAGTTTTTCGTCTGCTCATTATCTATCGCAAGGTTGAAGACAGCAGCGACACAGAGCATCCTGCTGGCTCTGGTATTCCTAGACAAGCCTTCCTTTGCCATGAACGCATCGAAGTCTTCAAGCCAAGAGCGGTTAATCTCATCGTATGTAAGCAGAGCCGCTTTTTCCTTCCCAAGGAAAGCTTCAATCTTTGCCCAAGTATATTTATATCTGTTTATCGTGTTCTTTTTCAGATTCCTGCCCTCGTAGGCAATGAAGCCATCACGAAGTAGGGCGACTTTCTCCCTTGCAGGCTCTGCTTCAAGCATGATTAAGTCCCGGAGTTCCCTAGCCGTAATATCACCCCGGTATGTTTCCCTGCATTGCGCCTTCATCATCATTCTATTATAAAAATTCAGACGGTCAAGAAGGAAGTCGTTGATAGCATCACGATCCGGACGCTTGCGCACCTTGCAAGCCCTTTTATCCCACTCGTCTTTCTTGCAGTATTGATTTAGGGATATGAAGGCAGTCCCACCATGGTGGTTGACAGCAAGCCGGATGGAAAACGTACCATCCTGCCTTTTTACCCTTGTATCTAAATATAGTCTAAGTGTTGCCATAATTCCGTGCAGTATTTATTCAGTTTATTTTCAGCGTTAAGAGCCGCAATTGTGCAACATGGTGCAGGATTGCGGCATTTTCAAGTTGTCCAAGCCTCAGAGAACCCCTTTAAATGCTGGGAAAACCAGTAAAGTTGTACTTAAAATCATAACGTATGTTCTAAATAATTGAAAATTAAAAACTTATGCAGACTGCTTTTTTCTTGTGCAGTTTTTATTCAGGTTTTTCACGATTTCGGGAGTGAAGCCAGTTGCATAGAACTCTCCCGAGCCAAGGAGCAGCCAGTATGGGTTGATGTGGTAATCACGTACCAGGAACTGAACCCAAGACGGACGAAAGCGACCGTAGTACTCGGCAGGCTCGTCTCGCAGGGACATGATATTCCAGCGGTTGAGACCATACCGGTCAGTTATCGTCTTCAGACCGCCAATGCAACCATCAGCCTTCAGGCGGTCGATGGCAGAGAAGAAGCGAACGACTATATCCACATCAGCGGACATCAGATTTTTATCTTCCATATTATTTTATCTTTTTGTAGGCACGACTGAAAATGTTTTCCAGCCTTGCCCGATGCTTATTCAATCTTTGCGACCAGTCTTGCAACTGAGCCAGCGTTGGGCGAGAAGCCAGCAGCCCATCCACCTCGGAAGGGGTGAGCACTGGCAGGTATTTCTCGTAGGAGAGAAGAACACTAAGATACTTCATTCAAACAAGAATTGCCGAGGTTGTTTCTTTCTTTTAATTTCATCAAAGCCACCTTTGGCAACATCAGCTAGACTTTTGTAGGTATAGAATGATGAGGATGGAAGAAACCCTTTTTTGTTTTCGATGGTAACACCTTCTGTGGATGGGATAAAGAGGAAACCTTCTACCTTTCCAGTTGTTACCTCGTTTCCGTCAATCGTGTCGTCAAGCCTGTAAGTCCTACCCTTTTCTTCACCTTCAAGTGAGACAAGAAATTTGAGCGTTCTTTGCAGTTCGTTTCTTCCACGAAACCTAAGATAGAAAGATTCAATCATCTTAGCTGAATTAACATTGTTTATCTGCCAGTAATACACCGTGTCTTTTTGCGGCTCAAAAACGGTGTAGCTAATAACTGGAGAAACATCATAACTCCTAGATAAAAGTGTTTGCGAACGCACACCCACGCACGCAAGCGCAAGCACGAATAACATTATTATCTTTTTCATATTACTTTTCGTTTAAATGATTAATATTTCTTTCGTAGAACTCATTCCAAGCCTTTTTCTTGATGAAGACGAAGAAGAGCAGCAGCCCTAGGGCGACCATCAGCAGCTGCAGCGGCTGGCGAAAAACACCGAACCCGAAAGAACGCTGGAAGTCGATGCAGAATGAAATCAGCACTCCGTAGGTAGCGAACGCTCGATGCACCCAGCAGAAGCCATAGGCAAGGCTGACGATGATCCAGGCAATGAAGCCGAAGAGTGAGCAGTCGAATATCCACTCTGTGAGTTTTGCCCGAATGCCGAACGAGAGCAGAGTGCAGTGAATCAGCATTACAAGCGCACCCACTGGAGGGATGATACCTATTATCAACCTGCTGGCTTTCCATAGCCAGCTTTTCCCGAGGGCGGCAAGAAGAACCTTCTCCTTCCGCTCTATGAAATCCTCATCTTTCATCGTTACTTAGAATTTTAGTTGATATTGTACCTGGAGCGAGAACTAAAGTTCACGCAACCACTTCTCGCCAGATTTCGTCTTAGACCAAATCACGAGACCTGTGCCGATAACCGCACCTATGAACATAAATAAAGTTGCTAGTTCCATAATCTAAACATTTGAATTATTATACTTCATTACATTATTAGCGAAATAAGCGAAGGCGAATGACGCTATGACACCGAAGGCAATAAAAAGGATATTATACAATCCTATCTCATCGCCAGTAATCAATGGTGAGAACCCACCAATGCCCGTTCCGCTTATAAACAGATTGGAGACACCGTACAGATACGTTGCAAGCAGCGTCCTGCGGTCGTGCTCTTTAATTAACTTACTAACCATACTTTTTCATTTTGCAAAGTTACAAAATTATTTCTGTCCCACAATGGCAAGCAGCGTTTTTACTTGACTTTGAAGGAACTCATTCTGTTCTCGCAGCAGTTTATTCTCAGCAGCCAAGGCAGCATCACTACCTATTGACTGGGAGACATTGGAGCTGTTCGAACCATTGACGTTTGAACCGAAAACAGCCTCTTCCATCTCGGCAGGGAGGGGAGGGGCACACTTGTCGATGATTTCCTTTATCTTTTGGATAAAATCAATTTTTATAGTTTTGCGACCAAGACGAGCCTGCACATTCTGTGGTGTAGTCCCCAGTTCTCTAGCTACATCGCTCATTGTCAAGCCCGAACGCTTTATATACTGCTTTAATTCTTCTCCACTCATAATTGTAAATCAATTTAAAATTAATTAAAAACTTACTAAAAACAACCACAAAACAATTGTTTTTCAATTTTCTTTTTGTATTTTTGCAACCGAATTACAAAGCGAGTTTAAAAACTCATTTGCAAAGATAAAGAAAATAATTTAAAATACAAATAAAATGGGAGAAAATTTTAATTATGATTTTCGGACACCGTTGCAGAAGCAGCAGGACGAACGAAAGAAGAACATCATAGCGATGTTTGCAGATTTCCGAGCAAAAGCACCTGCCGAGACCTCAGACAGCAGAATAATGCTCGCAGTATCACAGCGTGTTGGTTGCACCCAGCAAAACGTGCGTGTTATCCTCATCAAGGCTGGATTGATAACACCAAAGAAGAGACGTGCAGCCGTACGCAAATAATCAAGTAGAACCAATTTAAACATTCAGAGCGTATGAAGAAGTTTATCGAGATTATCACAAGTGACGAAGTAGTAAGCCTGGCAGTTGCCATCGTATTAGTAACTTTAATCTTTTGGAGGGCATAATATGACGAACGTAGAACCAAAGGTAGCGGATGCAGGCAGATACACCATGACAGAGACCTGCAAGGTGCTTGGCATCCATCGCAACACCCTGCGCAGATGGTTGCAGGCTGGTAAGATTAAGGTCAAGTTCCGCAGAATCGACAACCGCAAGGTTTTCGAGGGCAGCGAGATTAAAAAAGTCTGGAGGATTGCCCTATGAGCAAGTTATCAATCAATATGCGCAGGATGATCGTGAAGTACACAGACATCTGCTGGCTTATCACTAACTGGAAGGCGAACCGCAAGACCAGAAAGCAATGCGAACTGAACAACAAGTGCTACTTCGAGGCAGAGCGGAGAATCCAGTACAGAGAGTTTGAAGGCAACCTTTGCGTGGCACTGGATAACATACCGCTCATACCAGTGGACGAAATTGGCGACAACGAGGTATTGAAGTCGTGCCGTGAGACCTTCCAAAGTTACATATTCAATAAGAGAGGAGGTAACGAATGAAGAAGATAATAGAGGATTGCAGAGAGAAAATGTACGATGCAATTTGGCTGGAGTTAGACCGTGAACCGCAGCGACCAGCGGTTGCAAGGGTAGACATCAAGACCAAGGCAGGCGACATTTCAGTATGGTGCGACAGAACCGGGAACACAGCGGTCGTTTCGCACAAGAATAACAACAACGACAGCGAGCGGCTAGAGGAAGCTATCGAGGGCTGCGTCAACTATCAGGACGTGATAGACGACTGGCTGGAGAAGAACAGCCAATACGCAGACCAAGACCCGATGGACGCCTTCGAGGAAAGCAGGCTCGACAGCCTTATGGCTCAACTGGTTTGACTACGATGTTAAGCAATTATTATATGGCTCCCTGCAGCGGCAGGGCAAAGGGCGCACGCAAAACTCATTTTTCAAAGGTTATCTAAAATTAGTTGTTTTTACCATGTAATATGCGGAAACGACAGCGTGCGCCCTGCAACGGAAGGGCATCCCTCGGCAGCTGGCAAGGGGGGGTAAGTTTTGGCAGTCAACTGGGGTTCGAATCCCCAGCCTTCCACTAGAGTTAATGAACAATAAGTTGAACAATAAAAAGAACGAATTATGGAAAATGAAATTATCAATGTAAGCGGTGGCGAAATGCTGGAAGCTATCAACCGCTCGGAGATTGACGGACAGATTGCAACAGCGCACAAGTTCCCGAGAGACATCATGCAATGCAAGAAGAACATGGTAGCATTAGCAGCCATGGACGATGATGTAGCCTACAACTGCTTCTATCATCTGGAGCGCACGGACAAGAACGGAAAGACAACAGTAATCGAGGGTCCTAGCGTCAGGTTTACGGAAATCATTTCTGCCTGCTGGCAGAACCTGCGCATCGCTGGTCGCATCATCGCAAACGATGGCAAGACCATCACGGCACAAGGCGTATGCCATGACCTAGAGAGCAACGTTGCATACTCTACCGAAGTAAAGCGAAGCATTCTGACCTCGAAGGGCTACACCTACTCGCAGGATATGCAGGTGGTGGTTGGCAATGCAGCTGTGGCGATCGCCCAGCGTAATGCAATCTGCAAGGTCGTGCCGCAGGTATTGATTGCAAACGTGGTGAAGGAAGTGCAGGAAAAAGCACTCGAGCACATCAAGAAGGCTGGCGTGCCGAGCCAGTGGAAGAGCTGTGTAGCCTGCTTCCAGGTATACCAGGTGACAGACCTTATGCTGCTTGACTACATCGGCAAGAAATCAGCCGAGGAAGTCACGGCAGAGGATATTCAGAAGCTGGCTGGTGTGTACAACGCAATCAAGGAAGGAACGACCACCGTAGAGGAGACCTTCAAGAAGCCAAAGCAGCAGGAAGCTATCGCACAGCAGGCGCAGGCAGCAGCCGATGATGCCAAGAACAAGGCGAAGAAGGCAATGAACCGCAGCCAAGGCAAGACTGGCACAGCCGCAAAGAAGTAGTTTAGTTTATAATGTTATAGCGTTTCCCAATTAGCCGCAGGGCAACCTTCAGGGTGGGAACCTGACCAGATTATAGGGAGCCTGCGGCAACTATTAAACATTCAGTAAAAATTATGGCAGAAAAAGAAAACAAACAGAAACACAAGAGCACCATCGACAAGTACTTTAGCAGAACCGCAGATGGTTTCAAGGCATGGGCAGAAGAAGCCGAAGTAGAAAGAAACTATTTGCAGGTTGCAGCAGAGACGACTGGAGACACAGACGAAAACGGAAACCAAGGATTCGATTTCCATATTGCCTACCACGGCTCGACCAATTTCCTCGCAAGCGGAATTGCACAGACAATGGAAAAGGACGGATTCCTTCGCCATCTTATTATCGAAGCAGCAAGAAAATTCTTAATGAAAACATTCAGACAATGAAACAGATAATCAAATACAAAAGCAGAGAGGAGTGGTTGCAGAACCGCTCGAAGGGAATAGGTGCATCAGAGGCAGGCACAGTACTGGGACTGAATCCGTGGGAGACACCATACCAGTTGTGGAGACGCAAGAAGGGTATCGACCCACCAAAGGTTGAGAACTTTGCGATGGTTGCAGGACATCTGCTGGAGGATGCCGTGGCACAGTTCTTCAAGCGAGAGAGCCACTGCCACATCATCAAGGCATCGACTGACGACTACACCATCACGAACACCGATGCACCATATTTGAGAGTAAGCCCAGACCGCACCTTCTGGAGAACCGGGGCAACGCACAACGAAGCGAGCAAGAGCATCCTAGAGTGCAAGACAACGCAGATGCAGATAGATGCAGACGACCTTCCGAAACATTGGTTCTGCCAGCTTCAGATGAACCTCGGAGTTGGCGAATACAAGGATGGAGCACTTGCCTGGCTGACAGCAGGCAGGGAGTTCGGCTACCGTGACATCGACTTCGACCCCGAATTCTTCGGATGGATGAGAGACGAGATAACCAAGTTCTGGCTTGACTACATCGTGGGCAACCAAGAGCCGCCAGCCTACAGCGCACAAGACGTTCTCCTAAAGTCTCCTCTACATGTAGCTTGCAAGGAAGTGACCGCAACGAAGGAGATACTCGAACAGATTGCTAGGCTCAAGGAACTCAAGGTTCAGAACAAGAAACTGGAGACCGAGCAGGATGAGATTGAGGACAACTTGAAGCTGTTCTTCGGGGACGCAGAGAGCATCGTGGACGGAAACGGCAAGATGCTGGCAACGTGGAAAGCACCGAAGGCAAGCGAGAAGTTCGATGCCAAGGCTTTTCAGGAAGACCATCCTAAAGCGTGCGCCAAGTACATCAAGCAGGTGCAGGGAGCACGGAGATTGCTAATTAAGTAAAGGCAGGGCTTATGGCTGTTTCTATATCAAAAACCGACCTAAGGAATATAATTTCCCAGCTGGAGAATTATATTTCCCTAGGTGGGAAAGTGACAGCACCGACCGACACAAGCCAGCGGAACAAAATCCGGATGGCTACAGTGTTAAAACGGAAGCTGGAAAAGAAATTATCATTATCAGAATAAAGCATCATGAGTGATTCATTTATCTTATACACATCAGACTATCAATTAATCGAGGGGCTGACGGACGAGCAACTCGGGCAACTGACCCGGGCACTCTTCATATACGCAAGGGATGGAGAGGTTATAAATCTCGAGCCAGTCGTGCGCATGGCTTTTGCTTTTATCAAAGACAAGATTGATAGAAACCAGCAGAAGTACCAAAAGAAATGCGAACGTAATCGTGAGAACATTCGTAAACGATGGAATAAATCGAATACGAATGATACCAAAGAAAACGAACGTATACCAAGCGATACGAACGTATACGAACGTATACCAAGCGATACGACACGATACCTAAGTGATAGTGATAGTGATAGTGATAGTGATAGTGATGCAAGTAAACTTGCAGATAATAATAAACCTTCTAAAGAAGGTATTAAGAGTGCATCGGTCAAGCCCGAAGCACCCGGTGGCGGCAAGGGTTCAAAATCTCAAAAGATAGACTATGCTGCCGTCAAGGAATACTGGAACCGCAAGCATGATGAGACGAAGAGTGCGATGCCGCCTATTACGCTCATGACCGAGAACCGCAAGGTGATGGTCAAGGCAAGGGTTCGTCAATGCAAGGGAGACGTGAAAACTCTGTACCGGGTAATTGACATTGCGATGGCATCTGACTTCATGAACGGCAACAACAAGCACGGCTGGCTCGGAAAGTTTGATTGGATATTCGGTAATGAGCAGAATTTCGCAAAGGTGCTGGAAGGCAACTTCAACAACAGTGAGCCAGCCGCAAGCCAGCAGCCGCAATCGGCAGCAGCCAAGGCGCAGGATCCTGCGGCAACGGCAAGACCTAGCATCGGGGAACTCTACGAGCAAGCCAAGCACCAGCAGCCAGCGAGCCAGCAGAGTCAAGACAGCAAGTTCCGGTGGGTAATCCAGCAGAACCTTGAAGACTTGAAGAAGAACCCGAACAACAAGCCTGCCAAGGATTCGCTGACAAGATACTACGAACGTGGAGTTCTGCAGCGGCTGGGCATCGACTGGAAGCCCGAAAAATAACGAATGAGGGCAAAATCAGCCGCTCTGGGACGTTTTCACGCTTCGGGCGGTAAATTATAAGCAAACAGATTTTAAACGCTTAAAACAAAAGAATTATGGCAAGATATGCACTTAGAAACCAACAGAAGATAAAGGAAGTATACGGAACTTCGGTGTTAGAGAGAATGAAAGTATCGTTGGACGCTTATTTCAAGGCTGACGACATCAAGCCGGAGGAATGGGAAACGAACGAGCCATACCCGATAATCTCAATTGACGACAAGGGACACTCGTTCGGGCTTATCTGCTTTTACGTGACGAGTGTTGTCTATGACGTGTATCACCTAGCGTTCAAGAAGTTTGTTAGCTGAAAGTAAAACTAAAATTTAAATAAACAAAAGAATTATGGGAAAAGAAGTAATTGTAATTAATGAACCGTATGAAATAGCCAAGGATTTTGTGGCGGGCACATTGCTGAACGTTAACGGTAGATTATTGAAAGTAGTGTCGGATGATGATGTACCTGAACAGCAGAATACTTGCGATATATGTGCTCTTGATACTAAAGGGTTGACAGAATTTTGCCCTTGTGCAAGATGTAGTGATTTTCACTTTAAAGAGATTAAAGACCATGAATGAGTTATTTTTCCACGAATGCCGTGCCGCTGGTCTTGTCTTCAAAACTTCGGAAGACTGGTTCAAGTGGCTGACCGAAAACAGCTACGACATCAAGAAGCCGGTCGCAGAGCACGAAGGCTTCAAGTACAACATCTACGATGTTTGCATCAATCCGCACGTAATCGAGTATGCCGCAGAGGGTGCAGACAACTGGGGATGGAAGGTAATGACCGCCAATACACAGTTCGGCTGGATATGGGGCTACAGCATTCAAAAAGGGAAGCATTGGTACGACAGCCCGGTAGCCTACCCGAGCAGATACGACACTCTCAGCATCTTCTACGGTAATGAGAAGGAAGCGGAGCACGATGCCCTGACCTGCATCATCAGAGACCTCGAGAAGAATGCTGGAACCAAGAACACCAACCTCCTTCTCTGGGCGGCTAAGAAGAAGCGAGCAGACATCATTCATCCACAGCAGGAACTTTTTAAATAACGAAAAATATGAAAAAGATAGAAATCATCACGGACGAACACCGACATCACGTATACATCGGCAACACCGATTTCTGGCTCAATACCAAGGAACTGCTGGAACTTTATTTTAAACTCGGAGACGTTAAGTTATAAACAATAAAAAAACATTCAGACAATGGAACAGAAAGATATTGATATTTACGAAATACTCAAAAATGAAGAGTACGGTACAGAGTTGTACACGCCAATATGTGGGAAGGTGTGGCACAGTGGAATGGCAAACGACAAGGACATTGCGAAAGCAATCTGGACTGAGGACGAAGCTGGAAGAGAACACTTCTTCGACAAGAACGGAAAAATCTATAAAGAAGGAGAAATTCTGCTCTTCCCATCAAAGGAAATGAGAGACTGGAGCAAGTTATTCAAGAAGGGAGATGTGCTTGCTCATAGAGATGCCAACATACATGTTATCTTTGAAGGGTTTAAAGATAATCGCTACACAAGATTTAAAGGCAAGCATTATCTGTGGAAAGAATGTTTCGAAGATTATAGCAAAGAAGTATCTGAAATGATAACTTTTACGTTTAGGAAAGCTAGCGATGATGAAACCCAGACTTACATCAACACTTTAGAGAAGCATTTTGGTGGAAAGCTGAACCGGGAAACCCTGGAGATTGAGAAACCTCATCCTGAGTTCAAGGATGGGGATATAGTAGCCCTTGTGGTACGAAAATGTACACATATTGCTATATTCCAATCGAGACAAGAGGCATATATAGGATTCCATGCAGTTCTTTGCCAGAATGATGAGCTCCTTCTAGAAGAACCATTCAGAGAAGATGTTGGAGATATTGAACTTCGCCTTGCTACGGACTCGGAAAAGCAGCAACTCTTTGATGCTCTCGCAAAGGAAGGCAAACGCTGGGATAGTGAGAAGAAACAGATTGTGAGCTTGAAGCCAGCGTTTGAAATTGGCAAACTTTACGTTTTCCATGAGAGAGACGAGGACGGAGAGCTTGCAATCATAGGAGAACTTATCGACAAGAACGAAAGCGAGGACACGCTGACATTCGGCAACCAGTATGAGATTGAGACCGAGAAGTTCGTGACCGACCAAGCCTTCGACCTGCGTATCAGCGTTAACAAGGAACTTCGAGAAGCGACAGAGGGCGAAGTCGAACTGTTCAACAAACATTACGACATCTGGAAGAATGGGAAGGAAGCGAGGAAGCAGCCAGCCTTCAAGACCTTCGACAAGGTGCTGGTAAGGCTCGGAAAAGAATTCAAGTGGCTTCCTGCGTTATTCATTCGTGACCGTGGAGAGAGTTTCACGAATAGATACAACGTCCTTCCTTTACATACCGGAAAGCCAGCAGACTTCACTCACTGCATCCCATTCGAGGGTCACGAGAACATCGCCTTCACTGACTACGACATTGAGAATTTACCATTCTAGGACGTATGGCGAGTGAATTATGCAAGGCTTGCGATGCCGGGCGAAACTGCATAAATGGCATATACTGCCCGGCACGCAAGCAATATGTAGAACATCAGGTAATACTTGAATGCAATGAGCGATATCGCAACAAGGGAGAAGAACAGAACGTACTACCAGGAACACCGGGAACAGATCCTCAGAGCCACGAAGGAGTGGCGAAAGAGAAACCGGGAAAAATACCGGGCGTATCAAAAGGAGTACTGGAGTAAGCACTACCGGAACTACGGTACAAAGAACCGGGTAGCCGACAGAGCGATGCGTGAGAGGAAGAAGCCGGACGTAGAGAAGGCTCTTTCAATGTTCAAGAATCCGCAGCAGGCAGCGCATCTGGCATGGCTGCTAGAAAACAAAAAAAATAATCGGTCGTGAGTTCAATAATAGAGTTTTTAACCAGCGAGGACAGAAGGGGATGGCTCCCTATCAAAACAAATAAACTTATAACATCTTGAAATTACGATATGAGAGCCGGAAACGCATCTCCCGAAGTCTGACAACAAACAAAGAAAGCGAGGTGGTACATGAAGAAGTAAGAAAAAGAAATCGTTAGAAAATTATGCTTTTATTCATTCGGCTGGCGGTGGAAGAAGGAAGAACCCTGCAAAAAATTCATTCATTAAGTTATTCATTTATTTTGCAAGCGCAGGCACAACTTCCGGAATCCCTGCCAGCTTTCTCTATCGCAACCGAAAAGAAGGGAAAGAAAGGGGTAGGGGAAAGATAGGGATAATAACGCATGTGCGCACGTGTATGCGCACGTAAAGGGTGTTGGATGATAAACTACACCAGCAAAACAAAATAAACGCTTATGCGTGAAATTTAAACGAAATAATTACTTTAAAGAAAAAATGGAAAAAGGAACAGTTATAATTGGAATCGACCCCGACAACCAAGAAAGCGGTGTCGGAGCAGTCTTTGACGACAAGACGTTTCTCGCCTATAAAATGAACTTCCCAGCTTTGATAGATTACCTCAAGGCTATGAACGAGAGTTGCAAGAAGATTAAGGTCGTTATTGAAGGCGGCTGGCTCAACAAGAGCAACTGGCATGTGCTTAATCGTTTCATGACAGCAGTCAAGGCAGCAGCAATCGGACGCTCTACCGGAATGAACCATCAGACCGGAATCTTGATTGTCGAGTGCTGCAAACACTACAATATCCCCTGCGAAATCGTCAAGCCACTAAAGAAGTGCTGGAAGGGTAAAGACGGAAAAATCACGCAGGATGAAATTGCTTATTTTGTAAGCGCAGGAGAGAAAATGCCGAGAATGAACCAAGACCAGAGAGACGCACTTCTCCTCGCATGGGTCTGTGCAGGATACCCGGTCAGAGTGAAGCCGAAGAAACCGCAGACAACCCTGCAGAAGACCATCAGAGCCTTTGATGGATAAGATAAAAACGAAGTGTTGGAAAAAGTTAAAAGTGTGCAAAGAACAAACAACTAAAGCAAAAAAGTCGTATCTTTGCGCCAGTGTTTATCAGATAAGCACAAATTTCGAACTTAAAACAAGAAGAAAATGAAAACAGAAGAAATCGCACTATCAAGGGTCAGCGAGAATGAGGCGAACCCTAGAGAGATAAGTCAAGCGAACTTTCAGAAGCTTGTGCAGAGCATCATTGTGTTCCCAAGAATGTTGACCCTGCGCCCGATTGTTGTTGATGAGACCTTCCACGCATTGGGTGGCAACATGAGACTGAAAGCCTTGCAGCACATTGTCACGATGGACGAAGCAAGCATTCAAGTAAAGCTGGATGCAGAGCAGCGTCTGTCCGATGAGGAGCAAGCCGCATTGATGGAGTATTGGCAGGGATGGCAGCAGCATCCAACAGTTACCGTGGTAAGCGCATCAGACTTGACAGAAGCACAAAAGCAGGAGTTTATGATAAAAGACAACCTATCCTTCGGTAACTGGGACTTCAACGACCTTGCGAACCGATGGGACAGCGCACAGCTTCAGAACTGGGGTATGCCAGTCTGGAACCCAGCACCAGTGGAAGCAAGCAGCAGCAAGTGCAAGAAGAAAGACAAGGACGACCAAGAGGGCGACCCATTCGCAGGGGAACTACCTCCTGAAATCGAAGGGCAAGACTTAACTCCTGACGACTTGCCAACGATAATGGGCGATGGCGTTTTGCCACGTGAGAACGTAATCATTCACTACAAGCCAGCCGATGAGCCATTCCTTGCCAAGCTGCTTGGAGTTGATCATATCGACCGCATCGTCTGGAACTTTGATGAACTGAAACCAAGACAAGAAGGAAAGGAGGAAGACAATGGAGAAGAATAAAATCGAGAACATCAACCTGCACGACCTGGTGGAGAACCAAGACAACCCACGCAGCATTGAGCCACAGCAGATGCAGAAACTCGTTGAGAGTATTCTGACGTTTCCAAAGATGTTGCAGATGAGACCAATCGTCTGTAATGAGAACCGAGTTATCCTCGGAGGAAACATGCGCTTCCGTGCCCTGCTCAACATCGAGCAGATGGAAGACGAAGCTATCAGGAACGCAATAGAAGCCGTTGCTGTGAAACTGACCGATGGAGAGAAGCAGCAGCTTTGCAGCCACTGGGAGAAGTGGAAGGCAGAACCAAAGGTCGAGGTCGTTATTGCTGACAGCCTATCCGATGAAGAGACGGACGAGTTCATCATCAAGGATAACGTCTATTTTGGCAGCTGGGACGAAGAGAAGCTGAAGGGAGCATTTGATGTGGACGATATGCAGCGATGGGGATTGAACCCCTGGGAAATACAGCAGGAAGCCACGACCTACGAACCAGCAGAGGACGAAGAACAGCGCATCATCATCGTTTACCGCAGCGAGGACGCACAAGCCGTTGCAGATATGCTTGGACTTGACGCAATCGAGAAGCGCAACTACGATATTGAAGGCGAGGAACTGAAATAAATACGCTGGTACGTACGAAAGCACGTTGAATGTACAATCACCAACCTTCAACGTTTGACGTACACAGAAGCGAAAATTTATAAAAATAATTCAGCTATGAAAGTAATAATTGACCTAGATGATACCCTCTCAAAGACAGAGAACAGAGACTACGAGCACTCGCAGCCCATACAGTCTGTAATCGACAAGCTTGGAGAGATGAGAGAAACTTTCAATGATGTTGAGGTTGTCTTGCATACTGCAAGGGGCATGAACAGCTGCAAGGGAGATGTGAAGATGGCAGAGAAGAAGAACAGACCTGCCATCGAACGCTTCTTACAGCGATACGGCATCAAGGTAGACCGCATAATCTTCGGAAAACCGCTTGGTGACCTATACATTGACGATAAGGCAATGGCAGCGCACGACTTTGCAGCCAGCACTATCGAAAGCTACAGAGGGCTGAGTGGTGCGACCGTTGAGCGTGTCGGGGATATTGTTGTCAAGACCGCAAAGAATGTAGCAGAGCAGGCAGAGTGGTACGAGCAGGCTAAAACTTACGGAATTGCCGTTCCTGCCGTTTATTGTGTGCAGCTTGGAAAGTTATATATGCAGTACGTTTCGGGTACACCAGCGTGCTGGAAAGTGGATATTCGAGTACTTAGGCGCATCATAGAGGATATAAGAAACTTTCCATCGCTTGATGGAGAGAACGACCTGCAAGGCTATTCGAACTATTGTGAGAAGAGAGCCAGCGATTCGGGTTTGGAGTATGATTGCCACGGCATCACGGAATGCGAGATACTAAAGAAACGCACTTTCTGCCATGGTGATTTATCACTGACGAACATCATCGTACGTGGCGGCATGCTAATCTACATCGACCCATCGCAGAAGAAAGAAATCAGCAATTGGCTTTTGGATGCTGCAAAGGTGAGAGCGAGCCTTCGGTGGCTTGATGCAGGACTTGTCGGACTGGAACACGACCAGCGGCTTGTGCAGTACTTCGATGCAAGATTTTCAAGCGAGGAACTGGAAGCCATCAAGATACTGGAAAGAACCCATTTCTACCGTGTCTTCTATTACGCAAGGAAGCTCGGCAGGGTTGATGTTGCAAACAGATTAATAGAACACTTTAATACAGCCGAAATATGAGAAACGGAAAGAAAGTAGGTTTTACATCGGTGGTTGGCGACCTTTTCCATGCAGGGCACGTTGCCATGATCCAGGAGTGCAAGCAACATTGCGACTATCTCATCGTTGGGGTAATGTGTGGTGTGCACGACCGCCAAGGGAAGAACGAACCGATACAATCGGTGTTTGAGCGCATGTATCAAGTGAAGCATTGCGAGGGTGTGGATGATACCATCGCATTAGGGAGCGAGAGAGACCTAGACCTTTGCATCAAGACTCTTGCACCATCAATCGATGTGCGTTTTGTCGGCAGTGACTACATCGGGAGAGATTTCACGGCAAAGCATACCTGCGAGGAACTTGGAATACCTATCGTGTACACCAGCAGGGAGCATGGTTTATCGTCAACGGAACTAAGAAAGAGAATTGAAGATGAAAAGGTTTGATTTTTATTTTGGCATAGCCAGCTACAACCGCAAGGATAGACAACCGATGTTGAGATTGCTGAACAGTTTTGGCTATCCGAAGGAGCAGATACTGCTGGCGGTGCAGTGCGAGCAGGATTTCAAGGAGTATGAACCTATCTATGGGGATATGGCCACGATAATCTACCAAGAAGGTAAGAATATCAGCGACAACAAAAACGCCATACTCGACTACATTGTGGAACACCTCGAAAATCAGAGAGTTGTTATTCTCAGCGACAAGGTGCGAGCCATTAACTGGATTGACCGAAGTCGCAAGACGCACACCGTTGAGACAAAGGCACAGATGGATAAGTTAGTAAGAACCGCCTTCGAACTTACAAGGCAGATTGGCGGCAGGGTTTGGGGGTGCTACACTTTGGACAACACTTTCTTCATGAAGAATACAATTACCACCAATATGCAGATGCTTGGTTGCTTTATGGGGATTGTAGACCCATCGGAACAGAAATTCGACACACTTCAGCCTTTAAAGGAAGACTTCGAGTTCATACTGCATCATATAAGCAGGGGCAACCAGACTGTCCGGTTCAATGATTTGTTTCTGACAGCTACACTCCACACGAAAGGTGGTTGCCACGAACTATGGAACAGTAAAGGTGACAGCGTTAACGAACGGTGCTGCAAGCGATTACTTTTCAAGTATCCAAAACTGGTTAAGAAACATGCAACAAGGAAGAACGAATGCAGGTACGTAGGTTCACGCATTACCCTTCCGCTTTCGATAACTGACTATTTATAAAATGATATTGTTATGGCAGAACATTATGGCAACACGCCAAGAATAACATACGAGTTTCCCGACTGCTCAATGCCAATGGCTTTTGACACTTACAATAATTGCAGCTTTGGCTGTATGTATTGCTTTGCTCAGAACCAGCGAGGTATTGGCAGCAAGAAGAAGGAATACCTGCACAAGGAGGTTAAAGACGTGAGCGTTGAGCGCATCAAACGAATGTTCATTGACCCCGACAAGCACGGTGGAGACTTTGCGCCATACATCAAGGCTCGCAAGGTTATGCAGTGGGGAAGCATGAGCGACCAGTTCGACAACTTCGAACGGAAGTACGGAACGACACTTGAACTCTTGCGTTTCTTCAAGGATATAGACTATCCGCTTTGCTTCTCGACCAAGGGAGCATGGTTCACCAAGGATGAGCGATACATGGACTTGATCAGAGGGCAGAAGAACTGGAACTTCAAGTTCTCAATCATCACCAGTGATGCAGAGAAGGCTAGAGTATAATAGAGCGAGGGGTGGAAAGCCCACAAGCAAGACTGGAAGCCATCGAGCGCATCGCCAATGCAGGGGCAGGAGGTGCAACGCTGAGACTGCGACCCTTCATCATCGGAGTGAGCACGCCAACGTACCTCGACCTTATCAAGGAAGCATTCAACAGAGGGGCTACAGCTTTGAGCACCGAATTCTTCTGTCTCGAAACAAGAAGCCCGACATTGAGGGAATTGTTGCCTACCATCAGCAAGATGGCAGGTTTCGATATTCTCGCATTCTACAAGAAGTACAGCGTACAGTCCGGCTATCTGAGACTGAACCGCAAGGTCAAAGAACCGTTCTTCAGGAACATGAAGGAACTGTGCGACCAGCTGGGAATGCGCTTTTATGTATCGGACGCACACTTCAAGGAACTTTGCCACAACGGAAGTTGCTGCGGATTGCCGCCAACGTGGAACTACAGCAGGGGGCAGATGTGCGAAGCACTGAACATTTGCAAGCGCAAGGGATACGTGAGGTGGAGCGACATCAAGCTGGATGCAGAGATTTTCTTGAGGGCGAAACTGGATAAGGCGATGAACATGGGAACAAGAGAGAAGAGTTCGAAGTATTACACGATGAGCGCAGCCGACTACATGAAGTGGTGCTGGAACAATCCGCAGGCAGCGCACTCGCCATACAAGATGTTCGAAGGGGCAATGGTACCAGCTGACGAACGAGACAGCGAGGGAAACATCGTATACAAGTACAACGGAGCGAAATTTTAAATAAAGAATCGTATGCCACAAGGTAATAATAACAAACATCGAGCACAGAAAATCGACATCGAGAACCGCCTGCAGATTATCGCACCCCTATACCGCAAGGGATGGACGGAGCGAGAAATCACGGCAGAGGTTCGCAAGCGGCTCGACAGACCGAAATACAATCAAGCGCACTGCGACATTCAGCGGTTATTGAAGGAGTGGAGGGAAGAGAGACTGACCGACACAGACGAGAAAATAACCAGCGAGGTGGCAAGGTTGAAGCTGGTAATACGTGAAGCGTGGGAAGCCTGGGAGAAGTCCAAGGAAGACTACCACGAAAAGACAGCGACCCAGCAGGGACTTCCAGTCGTAGATGAGCGAGGAAAGCAGATTTCCATCGAGACCGTCAAGGCGATAATGTACGATGCCGAGAAGCGAGGATTCGGAGAACCACGCTACCTCGACATCATCATCAAGGCAGAGACGCAGATTTGCAAGCTGCTCGGACTGGATAAAGTCGTGCTCGACCTGAACGCAGGATTCCAAGGCGGCATCGAGGTACGCTACATCAACTCGGGACACCAGTGCGCATCCAGCGAGCAGGAAGTGATCGAGCGTGAAGGATTGGATAAAGAATAATTTAACCATAATTTTGTTTTAAGTTTTATTGTTTGAAAGTATGGCACTATTTGACGTTATTGGTGAACTGTATGACCCGAATGCGGACGTGAAGCCAAGGTTTCTAGTAAACCAAGGAGGCACGTCCTCGGGGAAGACATACACCATCATGCAGCGTCTTATAGTGCTTTCTTTTGAACACCCCATGGCAATTATCACGGTGTGCGGTCAAGACCTCCCGAACTTGAAAGTGGGAGCCATGCGAGACCTCGACACCATCCTGCACACAAGGGCAGAGCTGCTGGACTGGTTCAAGAACAACAAGAGCGACAGCAGCTACCGAGGAAAGAACGGCTCAATCATCGAGTTCAAGAGTTACCAAGATGCGCAGGATGCGAAGAACGGTAAGCGAGACTACCTGTTCGTTAACGAGGCGAACGGTGTGCCCTACGAAGTGTTTTGGCAGCTTGCCATCCGAACCCGAAAGCAGGTGTTCATCGACTACAACCCAAGCGCACGCTTCTGGGTGCACAACAATATAATCGGCAGGGATGATTGCAGATTAATCCTGAGCGACCACAGAAACAACCGATTCCTTACTGAGCAGGAGCACAAGAAAATTGAAGAGATTGACGACCCCGAACTGTGGCGAGTTTATGCAAGAGGATTGACCGGAAAGATAACCGGGCTTATCTTCACAAACTGGGGCATCGTTGACAAGCTGCCACCAAGGGAGGAGTGGAAGATGGAATGCAGGGGTATGGACTTCGGATTCACCAACGACCCAACTGCGCTGGAGCACGTTATATTGGCGCACGGAGAGTTATGGGTGGACGAAGAAATCTACCAGCCTGGAATGACGAACGATGACATCGCAGACCGATGCAAGGAACAAGGACGGACGAAACGTGACCTTATCATTGCGGATTCGGCAGAGCCTAAGAGCATTCAGGAGATACACAACCGAGGGCTGTGGATAATCGGCAGCACCAAGGGAGCGGACAGTATCAACAACGGTATCGACATCTTGAAGCGTTTCCGCATCAACATAACAAGACGCAGCCACGGCATCATCGGGAACATGCAGCAATACAAGTGGAAGAAGTCAAGGGATGGAGAGACAACGAACCAGCCTATAGACGCATTTAACCACGGTATAGACGCAATACGATACGTAGCCTTGAAGAAGTTATCCGTAGCGAGCCATGGAACGGCTAGGGCGCACGTATTAAGGCAAAGATAACGATAAAAAATATAAAGCGTATGGATAATAACACTACATTCAAGTACTGGCTGGCAGTTGCTAGGCACACCAGCTATAAAATCGGCAAGCAGCCACGACCTGCGTTTGTCGGAGGGAAACAAGTGCCCGACAATCTCAACCAGCTATCAATCGGGCAACTGATAGACCTTTCCGAGCTATCAGACAGCGAGGAAAGTCTGTATCAGATAGTGACAACCGTCCTCGGTCTGAGCCACAAGGAAGTGGAGCAGGCTAGGGCGGTTGATGTCGTTATGCTCATCGGCTGGGTAACATCAGAGTTGGAGCGCATCAACAAGCTATTCGAAAGCACAGACACAGCGAAGCCAACACGACTGGAGAAGGAGGCAGGCATCGATACCCTGCGGTTCGGACTGTTCGGCATGCTTGACTGGTATGCGGTAAGGATGGGCATCAGCGACCACGACCAAGTTCTGAAAACACCATGGCTTCGCATCTACAAGTGCATGGAAATGGACAACAAGAGAAGCGTGTACGAGCGAAACCTGCAGAAGTTGCAAGCGGAAGAAATGAAACGTAAATCTAGATAATTATGGCAACAATCAGAGAAACATTGAAACAGTTGGCAGCAGACACGCTACCAGACTACACCTACCTTTTCGAGGACTGGGACACAGCGGACACCAAGCTGGAGAAACTGAACTATCCGGCAATCGTCTGCATCATCCCAGCCAGCGGCACGACAGAGATACGCAACGGCAGGGTATACGACACCGTAAACGTTGCCCTGGCTTATCTCGACACCGTACCGAGGGCAGCAGAAGGAGAAGACAACGGAGAGTGCATCGACCGAATGAAGGTGGCAGGGGCAAGGATGATACGAGCCATCAACCAGTCGCACCAGTTTGAACCACTGGAAGGGCAGCAGTACTACGAGACCATCATCGAGCGGCTGAGCACGATCGTGTCGGGCGTAATGTACTCCCTTCAGCTGACACAGAGCATAGGAGGGTGTGAGGTATGAGCAAGGGAGGTATTCAATTCGACCCCAAGGCGGCATCGATGATAATGAGGGAGGAAGTGGAGAGAGCACGGCAGCTTATCATCAACCACATACGTATCAACGGACAGAACGCATCGGGGCGCACAATCGCCAGCCTAAAGGTGGAGCAGCCCAGCGAGGAAGAAACCATCCTCTGGGGACACAAGCCATTCGGGGTTCTCGAGACCGGACGAAGAGCAGGAAAGATACCCTACGGCTTTGCTGGCATCATCCGGCAGTGGATGAAAGACAAGGGACTGCATGGCACACCTATACCCTACAAGACCGACCGGGCACACAAGTACACTCCACAAGAGCGTGGCGACATGAGCATGGCAGGAGCCATCGCCCACACCATCGCCAACAAGGGTTCTAAACTGCACCGGACGGGCGGCAGGGCTGACGTATACAGCAATGTCGTTCCAGACACGATGAAGCGGCTGGGGCAGCGACTTATTTCATTAATCCATCTTTTGGTGGGAAGTATCAAACTAAACAATGAGACGGTATGAGACAGACAGTGAACAACGGATATTCTTTTTTCTACCCCGATGAAGTATACTTTGCATTTTTGCCTTGCATTATCAAAGCAAGTGGAAGTAACCTTTCGTGGATTGAGGTAATAATCAGATATGGCAACAAGGAACGAGCCTACAATGTCGAGGCGTTCAACGGTGAGTGCATAACAGACTTCAAGACATACGTGCAAGCTCTTTTTGACGGACGTATCAATGCAGCCTATGATTGGACAATAAACTATGATTCCAGCGTTCTAAACCTTCTAGTGGGCATCGAGGTCAACGCATACGATGACAGAGACGAACAGCTTGCGAGCATCGACTTCACCACGAACATGGTTTGGGGCGCACCAAAGTATGGGGAGACGTGGAACGGCTACAAACGGCTTACATGGTTTACTCATTATCCGTTCTCCTTTGGCATATACTTAAGCAAGTTGAACACCAAACTACTAATCGGTTACGAGGGAGCACCCAATAAGCTACTGGAGATTCCGACTTACGGTATGATGGACTTCAACGCAGACACATTGCCGAGTGGTGCAAAATACTGGAACATATACGATTATGATGGAGAGATTCAGCAGGGAACGTTTGACAATACTTTCGACCTTACTTTCAGATTAACCACCGGAGGTAAGCAGTCACTATTGTTACGCATCGACAGAGACGATGCTGAGAGTGGTATCTATCTGCGTTGGATTGACCGGCACGGATTCATCCGCTATTGGCTCTTTGCGGCTGGGGAGGAAACGAGGGAGATAGCAAGCGACCTGAGTTTCATACGCAACAATTTAGCCGATTATCTATACGGCTACTATGGCGATAATGGAAGAAGGCAGGGATACGAGCGTACGGATTCAATCAAACTTTGTGCTCCGTTGGTTGACAGTGATACGTTCGATATGCTACAAGACCTAGCCAGCAGCCCGGTCGTTGACATGTACCTAGGGGGAGACTGGACGCAAGAGGAAGACATGTGGATGAGCGTAACAATCAAGGCAGGAAGCTACACGAAGAGCACAGCTTGCTTGCAGGATTTCGTGTGCGAAATGATTATTAACAACATTAACGTTCAGAGACTATGATAGACCAGCAACTTTACATTGACGGTGTTTTGATGGACTTGCCGGAGAACACCGATGTGGTGCTCGACATCAAGAGCAACCTTTTTCGTGACGTCACGAAAATGACCTCGAACTACACGTACACCATCCAGTTGCCACGGACGGTGCACAATCTTTCAGTATTGCAGCAAGCGGACAGACCGAAGAGCGGCAGCAGATACCCCTATATTTTCCATAAGTGCAGTTATTTCCGTGGTGGTGTGGAAATTATCAAGGACGGACGCTTGAACGTTCTGAGCATCGAGGAAAATGTTGAGGTCTCAATCTATTGGGGTATAATGCCAGCGTTCACGAAGCTACTGGAGAGCGGAATGAAACTGAACGAACTGGGAGTGACAGACAGAGTGCTTTTTGAAAAGTACAACACTCCAAACACCAGGGAGGAAGCCGTGAGCAATGGGATATTCTTTGCTTATTACAATCCATACCGAATTGAGAGCAAAGATAACTTTGGCATTAATTTGGTGCAGAGGAATAAATATACCACGACACAATACTCGCCTAGCCGTGGACGCATCAGAACAGGTACAGAGGTCGGAAAGTATATAAGCGGAAATATAGAGAGCGCATCGAACATGATCTGTGCTCTTATCCCTTTCTTGCCATCATCAACGGCAAAGGTGCAAGCGCAAGGAAAGGGCGATTACAGAAGCTATGCAGTACTGGATAAGTACATGCGGGTTATATCCGTGAGCGGAGAAGATGAGACGCTGGAAGTATACACCATCAGAGGAGAGGCTAGAGCTGCATACCTCGTAGTGAATGCACCTGCCGAATATTACAGCACTCTGTCGCTATCAGTTACTGGGCTGACACCTATGCACGAAATGATAGATGGCGATAATAAGGAGGATTTCGTAGGCGATGATGTGGCGGTGGATGAATATAAAACGTCCCCAAAATTCTTGCAGCCATGTGTGACCGTAAACTGGCTATTGTCAAGGATAGCGAGGAAGTCGGGCGTATCTTTCGTTTGGCAGGATGATGAAGCAAAGAAGATGTTGAACAACCTCGTTGTGCCTATAATCAACAACAAGGCAGACGACAAGACAATCATCGGTAATCTGACCGCAGACGTTAAGAGCCGTGACGGACTGGGAGCACTTTCCTTTTCCGTCAACAACTCATTGACGTCAGTCACACCAAGCACTGGTAGCGATGTACAGAAACTGACGATAACGAAGGATTGCGAACTGACCTTTGATGTGCAAGTGCAATACTACGTCAGACATCAGTTTGAAGACGCAGCGGAGATTCAGTTGCCTATGGGCGTGAAAATGACCGTGACAACACCAAGCACTACTGGAGGTGAGGCATCCACGCAGGAATACGAGTTCGGAGATTTGAAATACGAGGATGGGCAGGTTAAGTACCCGGTCGTACTACGCAGCTATGCTATCGATGGCTATCTTTATTTACTTTCGGCAGGAACGAACACAATATCGCTAAAGAAGGACGATGTACTGACGTTTGAGACTATCATGCACGGAGTGAACACAGTCAACCTGCCATCAGTTTATGGCGGCAAAATCACAGCCAGCGTCAAGAGTGGGGACAGCGTACCGATTGGGGGAAGTTTCCCTATCGGCATAAACCTGCCCGAAATCGAGGTAACAAACTTCATTAAGTTTTTGGCTTTGATAACTGGCTCGTTCCCTAGGCAACTGACCAACAGCACGCAAGTGCAGTTTATCATGTTTACCAGAGTTTGGGCAAACAAGGCGAACGCCTACGACTGGAGCGGAAAACTCATTCCGTATGACCGCCAAGGCTCGCCACGAAAAAGCGAGTATACCGTTTCTGACTTTATGCAACACAACCGCTACAAGTGGAAGGAAGACGAAGAGACAACCGGGGACTATGATGCAGACCTCGTAATCAGCAACCAGACTTTGGACTATGAGCAGGACACGTGGACGCTACCTTTTGCAGCCAGCGATGACAACCGCATACCAATAAGAACACTTGATTCTTTCGGCATGAAGAATGGTGGAGAGTATAAGGGATGCAAGGAGCGAATTATGACGCTAAGAGATGATAAGGAGCAAGCTGCACTTCGATTTGGTATTGACCTTCAGAACATATTCGATACGAAGTACAAGCAGCTTGCAGCAAGCATCGCCAAGGCGCACGTAATCACAGAGCGGCTCAATCTGTCGGACTTGGATATTCTGGATTTTGACGAGACGAAGCCAGTGTACCTTGCCCAGTATGGAGCCTATTTTGCGGTTCTAGAAATCAAGACAACAAACAGCGGATATTGCGAGGTTACAATGATAGAGTTGAACAACTAAAAAGAAAGAACTATGGTAAGTGAAGACAAACAGCAGATACTTGACATCAAGGTCAAGTACGAGGATGCAATCTATGGCATCATCAGATACAAAGAGAAGATAGACCAGCTAAAGGCAAGCATCAAGGACTTGCAGCAGCAGGAAAAAGACAAGACCATCACGACAAACGAAATGAAGGTGCAGACGGAAGCCATCAACGCAACCATCAAGGAGTACCAGTACAACGTGCGTGCCCTGCAGAAGGAAATACAGAACAATGTGCGTACAGAGAACGAGCAGGAGGGCAGCTTGAAGCAGCTGCGTGCCCAGCTTTCCAATGCCACCAAGAAGTATGACGAAATGGCGAAGGCAGAACGTGAGGGAGCGAAGGGGCAAGCCCTAGCCCAGCATATCAACGAGATAACTGACAAGTTGAAGTTGGCTGAGGAGGAGACGCAACGATATTATCGCAACGTTGGCAATTACTACAACTCGATGATGCAAGCAGCAGATGACCTGCAGGGGACGGAGTTCTTTGGTATGGATATTGTCAATGATACCCAGGTTAGCAACATCATCAAACTGGCGCAGAATATGGATGGACTGACAGACAAGCTGAAGGCGTTCGGTAAGACCGCAATCGGCTTGGTTATGAATCCATATTTTGCTGCACTCGCTGGCGTTGTCGGCGTTGGTATGACATTCAAGTGGTTCTATGACTACAACAAGGGATTGATGGAAGCCACACGACTGACAAGGGAGTTCACTGGCTACACCGGGGAAGCCTTGGAGACGATGAGGAACAGTATCGCAGCCACAGCGGACACGATGGGAAAGGATTTCAAGGACGTTCTCGGAACGGCTGACAACCTTATGGCTAATTTCCATCTATCGGGCGAGCAGGCGATGGACGTAATCAACAAGGGCTTTGCGAGCGGTGCAGACCTATCGGGCGATATGTTACAGAAGATACAGCAGTATGCGCCTACCTTCCACGATGCCGGAATATCGGCAGACCAGATGGTGGCTATCATCCAGCAGACACGTAGCGGTATCTTCAGCGACAAGGGTCTCGACATCATCGATATGGCGAGCAAGAAAATTCGTGAGATGAGCAGCGGCACGGCTTCCAGCCTTGATGCTATCGGTATTTCAAGCAAGCAAGTGCAGGAAGACCTAGCCAAAGGAACGAAAAGTACCTTCGATGTTATCCAAGAGGTCAGCACGAAGATGAAGGACTTCGGAGCGGACAGCCAGCAGGTGGGCGATGTTCTGAAAAACGTCTTCGGTAAGCAGGGAGCGCAAGCAGGTATTCAGCTTATCGAGCAACTAGATACGATGAGCACCAGCCTTGACGAAGTGAAGAAGCAGACTGGAGCATGGGGAGATGTGCAGCTGGAGAACATCAAGTTGCAAAAGGAACTGAACACCTATATGAGTTCTATGTTCGATTTCAGTCAAAAGGGCTTTGCATCAATCATCACGGCAGGAAAGCAATTCGGCACAAAGATTCTCATACAGATAATGAAGGGTTTGTTCAATACTATCAACTACTTCATTGACTGGTACAATGAGAGCCTTCTTTTGCGTGGAGTTATTCAGACATTGGGGGCGGCTTTCCGTGGCGTTTGGTCGGTAGTCAAGGGCGTTGCAAACCTTATCATCGATGCAATGAAACAAGTCGGCAGAAGCCTAAAGGGTGCGCTCGATATATTGGAGGGTATCGTAACGTTCGACCTTTCCAAGGCACAGCAGGGATTCAAAGAAATGTTCGATATATCCGGCACAATCAAGGAAGCATGGCACGACATCAAGAACGCTGGCATCGAGATAGGAAACTCATTCGCAGACGGATTCGAAAACACCGTGAACGGAAGACTGAACCACCTGAAATTAGCCAACCTGGACGGTGGAGCGACCAGCAGCGAGCCAACGAACGGAAACAAGGGAACGACACCAGCAGCCAAGGGCAGCACTGCCAAGACCAAGGCACAGATAGCCAAGGAGAAAGCGGAAGCAAAGGCAGAGGCAGAGCGCAGGAAGAAGCAGGAAAAGGAATTGCAGGCACAGATTGCACTTATCCAGTTCAAGTACAACGAGCAAGTAATGGACGCAAAGAAGCGATACCTCGCAGGCATGTACGACAACGAGCGAGACTACAACAACGACCTCGAACAGCTGGAGAAGAACATGGTAGCTAGGAGTATTGACGCATACGTGGCGGCAGGACAAATCGGAGCGGAAAAGGCGCAGGAAATGCAGGCAAAACTTCTCGACATCATGATTAAGTCGAAAGCGGACTTGAAGAATCAAGCCAAGGAGATTGTGGACGAACTCAACAAGGAGTTCGAGGACGCAGAGAAGGCACGCAAGGATGCGGACATCATGAATGGTGGCACTGGAGAGGAAGACGATGCAGCCAAGCTGGAGAGATACAAGGCTTTCCTTCAGAGCAAGATGGACGCCTACAAGAACTATGCAGCCGTGCAAGAGCAGCTACAGAAGGATTTGAGCGATGCAGAAGTCAAGGAGCAAGAGGAAGCTAACAAGAAAAAGGCAGCTTTGACGGAAGAGCAACTGAAAATGATGAGCGACATGATACAGACCATGGGAGACGGTCTGTCCGAGTTCTTCGAGAGCGAGGATAAATCGCTGCACTCATTCCTCAAATCGATGCTGACATCAATGCTTGACGCTATCGAAATAGCAGTTAACGCTTACTATGCACAGATCCTCGCCAAGGAGATTGCAAGCAAGTCGTGGGGAGGTGTTGCGAGTGCAGCAGCATTAATGGTACTTATCAAGGCAGCCTTTGCAGGAGCAAAAGCACTCGTCAAGGGCTTCTCCACTGGTGGCTACGTCCAAGGCTCTGGAACCGGAACTAGCGACAGCATCCCGGCAAGGCTTTCCAATGGCGAGAGTGTAATGACCGCCAAGGCGACTTCGATGTTCAGCCCTATATTATCCGCATTCAACCAGCTAGGCGGTGGTGTTCCTATCGTAGCCAACAACGGAGGCAGCAACATCGGCATGGATATGCTGGCGGCAGCTGTAGCTAGAGGGTATCAGATGGCTCCACAGCCAGTAGTGAGCGTTGAGGAAATAAACCGCACCCAGCGGAGAGTGCAGACGATAGAGAATATCGGCAGGTTCTAATGGTTACAGTTATTTCATCAAGATTTGCGTTCTGAGCGGTTTTCGGTCGAAGGTGGTAAAGTTACACACCCAAGGCAATAAAAGCCGCTTAGAGCGCAAAATTTTGGCTTGTTTAGAAAAATTAACTGCTTATGAGATAAACATACCAAAAATAATCGTATCTTTGCAGCGTTTTAAAACTTAAAAAATCTCGATTCAATGGCAAAACTCAGAATATACAACGACATCGACAGTCAAGACAACAAGTTCTGGTATCAATGGTGGGGAGGTGATTGCGTGTGTTTCCAAGATATAGATGCTTTTGCAGCAAGCATACCGAAAGACGATGATACAATCGATATGCGCATCTTCTGCAATGGCGGCTCTGTTGTCGAAGGTTGGGCGATATACGACCGACTGCGGCAGAGCGGCAAGAAGATTTCCTGCACCGTTGAGGGCAAGGCAGCATCCATGGCAACAATCATCATGCTCGCAGCACCAAAGGAGAGCCGCAAGGCATACGAGAACGCTGCCTTCCTCCTGCACAACCCTTGGGTTCCCGGCTGGGGGTTGGGCGACCAGCTGAACGCAAAGGACTTGAAGAACCTGGGCGAGGAAATGCAGATGTGGCAGGATAAGATGGTGGACGCATACGTAGAGCGGTGCGAGTGCGACCGGGAAGAGATACAAGCCTTGATGGATAAGGACATCTTCATCAGCACCAGCGAGGCTTTGCGCCTAGGTCTTATCAGCAGCACCATTGTACCACTCAGCGCAAGCGCATCAAAACGCAACATAGAAAATTTTATTAATTCAAAACAACAAAATCCAAAAGCAATGGAGAAAAAGACAGAAGTAAAGGCTTCTCTCCTCGACAAGATTCTCGCCAAGTTGGGCGTGAAGACACTGGAGGAAGCAGAGCAGGCGGTGGCAGAGCCACAAGCCAAGGCAGAGCCAAAGGCGATGGAACTCAACACAGCAGACGGACAGACACTGACCGTTGAGCGTGAAGAGGGAGATCCACAAGTTGGCGACAAGGCAAGTCCGGACGGAACATTCGAGATGCCGGACGGTAAGACAATTGTTGTCGAGGACGGTGTAATTACCGACATTCAGACCGCAGGCAATGAAGGCAATGAAGGCAATGAAGGCGGTGAAGGCGGCAGCGCATCAAGCACCGACGACACCTTAGCCAAGTTGAAGCAGCAGGTAGCAGCACTCAAACAGCAGTTGAACGACACCAAGGCACAGCTGGCAGGCGCACAGAAACTCGCAAAGAGCAAGGAAGACATGCGTATCCTGAATGCCGTGAAGATGGCAGGCGGTGCTGAGAAGGTGTTGGCAGGCTACAGCAGCCACTACCAGCCAGCGCAGCGACAGCCAAGCGGCAAGGGCGCAGGCGACAACGTGAACGCTGTCGAGGAAGGCAAGAACGCCATCAAGGAGAGACTTGCCAAGCTCCACAAAAAGGGCAAGAAATAATCAAGTATTAACCCATTAAATCAAAAGAAAATAATGGCAGGATTTACAAAACAGCAGCTTGAGAACCTTAAACTCGAGCCAGAAAACCTCGCAAGCATCAAGGATGCCGTGCAGGAAACCTTCTACAACGATGAAGATTTCTCTTCATTCGTGAACATTCAGAAGGTCAAAGAGAAAGACCCTATCGCTCTTCTCGGAGAGATGGAAATGGTCGGTAAGAAGGGGGGCGGTTGCGACCCTACCTATGAGGAGAAGGGTATCGCAAATTCTCAGAAGCGTTGGGAACTCGGACAGTGGGAGATTCCTATTAAGATTTGCTACGAGGCATTGAAGGGAACCATCGCTGAGTATTCATTGAAGACTGGTACAGCCATTGGCGACCTCACCAGCACCGACTTTATGACAATCTATGCAGATGCACTCCAGCGAGCCATGGAGCAGATGATTTGGCGTTTCGGCTGGCTTGGCGACAAGGAAGCAGCACTGGCAAGTGAAGAAGGTGGCGGTGGCGGCAAGCTGACAGCAGGCTTAGATGTCAGTAATTTCAACGTCTGCGATGGTCTGTTCAAGCGCATCTTTACAGCCACAGCGACCAAACATACCGCCATCGCAGCCAACAGCGAGACCACGGCAGCATTGCAGATTTCTGCATTGCGCAAGAGTGGTGCGGCTACTACACTTGTAGACACCATTTTGATGGATGCAGACACACGTATCGTTGACGACAGCGATGCCGTATTGCTCATGACACGCTCGCTTGCTGACGCATTAACCTACGACCTCAAGAAGACCTACCACGACATTATGCCATGGGAGAAGTTGTTCGATGGCTTCGAAGTAGCGACCTACAACGGAGTGAAGATTGCACGTGTCGGCATCTGGGACAGAATGATTAAAGCATACGAGAAGGGCGCAACGACAGTCAACCTTCCACACCGTGCGGTATTCTGCAACCCTAAGCACCTTATGATTGGTACAGATGCAGACAATCTCATCAGCGACCTCGACATCTGGTTCGACCAGAAGGAGCGCAGAAACTATCTCTATGCTACTGGTAAGATTGGAACGGCTCTCCTCGAAGAGGGCATGATCCATGCAGCTTACTAATCGCTCCAAATTTTCAGTTTAGTATTAAGTTATTTTGACAATCCTCAACACCCACAAAACGGTGTTGGGGATATAACAATTAAAAACGAATTAATATGGCAACAACTTGCGAGAGCCTTATCGCTCAGGACATCATCATCCCTTGCGAAGATCAGGTAACAAAGGGACTGGAGGGCGATGGACTTATCATCAACCGAGACGACATCGACTTCACCAAGTCCGTTGTAGCGGGCAATATAATTAAAACATTAGTTTTGAAAACTGGCAAGAAAGCATACGCTATCCGGCAGGAAGGCAGCAAGCCATTCACTGGAACCAAGACCGAGCTGACCGTTGGCACGTATCGCAACAGCTGGAAGAATACCGTAGCAGTCGTGGTATTGGCAAACACACCTGACGTTTGCGCAAATATCATTGACGGACTGGCGAACGGAAAGTTCGTTATCATCCTGCGCAACCTCTCTAAGGGAGCGGACGGAAATGCAGAGTATCAGGTGTTCGGATATGCGCAGGCACTGAAGGCAAGTGCAGGCGAGAACGACAAGTACTCAGACGACACCGAGGGTGGCTGGCTTATCACGCTGGAAGAGGAGAGCGTACCGAAGGCAGCTTATTTCTTCTTCGACACAGACAGCGAGACCACAGCAGCCAAGTATAAGAGCCTTCTGACGGAAGCAGCAGCGTAGCCTATGACATACAAGGAAGCAACAGCCAAGGTCAGTGAGTTGAAGGCACGTTTCGACAGTCCCTTTGATGCAACCGACAAGGCAGTTATTGAAACTCTATATTTCGAGGTAACACGCAAGCGGTTAGTTCCGACAACCTGCCAGCAGTGTTACCACGATGCTTTAATCGAAATTTATCTAAAACTCAAAAAAGAAAAGGCAATGCCAAAAACATGTAATTACGCAATGAAGGCAGGTTTTATCATTTCCTGCCCGGATTTCTACCATGGTAAGATTTTCACGAATGAGAACCTGACCGACAAGGTAGCGCATGAATATCTGACGAAGTACCCACACATGGAAAGCTACTTTCAGAAGATACCCAGCGAGGAACTCATCGAGAACAAGCAGCCGCCAGCAGGCAGCGACAGCGGTGCAGATGATACCACCGGGAAAGATCCTGCCGAAAAAGCAGCAGGCAGCGACAAGAAGAAAGACCTCGACCAAGCCGAAAAAGCAGGCAAGGAAGAGTAACAAAACAACAAGTAAAACGACACAAGCAGTATGAACGTTAAGACAGTTAAAAAGCCAAAGCGAAGGGTTGATACCGGCTACGTAAGCCGATTCAAGATGCAGGCATACGGATATGACAATCTATATCCGCAGAACCTCGCACGCATCACGGAAGCCAGCGGTACGGCAATGCTGTGCCTTAATCGATATGCCCGATTCATTGAGGGCTACGGCTTTGATAGCGACATTCTAGCAGCGTTGGCGATGAACCAGCAAGGGGACACGGCAGACGATTTGCTTCGAAACGTAGCGCAAGACCTCGCACGCTTTGGAGGCTTTGCCCTTCATGTAAACTACAACGTTCTAGGGCAGGTGTCGAGCGTGAGCCACGTACCATTTGAGAATTGCCGACTGGAAGAGACGGACGACAAGGGGAACGTGGCGCACGTCTTGTTGCACCCCGACTGGGAGCAGAAGAAAACGAGGAACGGAAAGCGGTTGATGGTGAACGACAAGACTATCGAGCGCATCAACGTTTTCAATCCCGACCCCGACATCGTTCTTGAACAGATTGAGAACGCTGGCGGCATCGACAGCTACAAGGGGCAGATTCTGTGGCAGAGCCTAGACGGACAGTTTATTTATCCTACAGCCAGCTACGATTCAGCCATTACGGAGATTTCGACCGATGAGGGACTGGGTAACGTCAAGGCAAGGAACGTCCGCAATAACTTCCTCGTATCGTGTATGCTTATAACAAAAAAGGGCGTTCCAAAGTTCGATGAGAATGGCGAAGAGGTGGAGAGCGGACAGATGATTTCCGATGAAGACCTTTTGCAGTTCCAAGGGGACGAGAACACAGCGAAGATTCTTGCGGTCGAGGTTGAGAACGAGGAAGACGAACCAAAAGTTGTGGCTTTCCCTACGAAGAACTTCGACAAAGAGTTTTCCGTAACTGACAGCAGTGTTATTGAGCGCATCTACGCACAGTTTCATCAAGAACTCTTCTACTCCATCCGTATAGGAAAGTTGGGATTCAGCGGACAAGTTATGCAGGACGCTTACGAATACTATGCAGGCGAAGTGACGACCGAGCAGCGTTTCATCGAGCGAGCCTTCAAGAAGATTTTCAAGAACTGGCACGACCCAGCCATTCAAAACCTAGACCCCAAGCTACAGCCGCTAAAGTATATCAGCAGCGAGGTGGCAGGGAACAACACGATAGACTAATTGATTGAGCCTATGGGAGAACAAAGAAAACAACTTATCACGGTTGATCAGTTCCGAGAACTGGCACGACCGACCAGCACACACCTAGATGAGGATGAAGTGAACGCATACATTCGGGAATGCGAAGATGCGAACATCATACCAGCCATCGGGTGGGAGCGGTTCAAGGCAGCGACCGAGCAGGGAGAGTGGGGCGATTCAGTATTGCCCGATTTCCAGCCTTCAACTTTCCTGGACGGGGGCGAATACACCACCAAGAAGGATGGCTATTGCAGCCAAGAAGAAACCAAGGTTCAGAAGTACACCAGCGGAATACGCAAAGCACTCGCTTATTTCACGTATGCGAGACTTTTTCGTGCCGATGGCACAATTATAAGCCGAGCAGGTGGAATGCGCCACAGAGACGATTATTCAGAACATGTTCAAGATTTGTCGAGCAACAAGCAATACAACGACATCATGGATATGGCGGAAAAATATTTATCAGATGCACTCGAATACCTCAAGGCATTCACCCCGAAAGGGGAAGTGAAGGCACAGCGAGGAACAAGGGCACACATTCACGCAATAGGCAACTAAAAGCACATAAGACATGAACGAGGATATTCAAAAAATGCTCCGTATGGCAGAGCTGATACGAGACGCAACGCAGGCTGGGGAGAACACAGCGGTGCGTGTCGGCACGGAAATTTACGACATCGTTGTCGAGTTAAACAAGATGCTCGCTATGATGGACGATAAACTGGAGAACGATGCGGTCGTTAGGATTATCAAGAGTGAACTCGCCAAGATAACAATAACAGAAGCGCAAATTGCGGATGGGGCGATAACGGCAGCGAAGCTTGCCGATGGCTCTGTAAAGAACAGACACCTAGCATCCAATTGTGTGACCTCAGATAAACTACAACCGGGAGCGGTCAAACACGACCATCTGACCGAGGACTGTATATCAACTGGAAACATCAGAGACGGCAGCGTGACAGCAAAAAAACTCGGCACGGACATCTACAAGGATATTTCAAACAGAGTGACCGACATCGTGACGAAGGACTTCCCTCCAGCAATCACGGAGGAACAGATAACAGATATTACTAGTAAATAACAATTTAAAACAATAGATTATGCAATTTTTAGACGCAATAGGCTTAGCCTATTTTTGGGAGAAGATTAAGAACTGGGTTAATATTAATTATTTATCATTAACTGGTGGTACTATAAATGGAGATGTTAATATTTCTGGAAATGTTTCAGCTCTACAATTTAAAAAGACTAATGGTACTTCTACACAAGTTCTTATAGCAGATGGTTCAGTTAAAGGAATTGGTTCAGCTAATGGTATTGCAGGACTTGACTCAAATGGTTATGTTCCACTAGCTCAATTAGGTAATCTTGATACTACAGTTGCAGAAGTGGTCACTGCTCTTCCTACAACTAATATTAAGAAACATATTTATCTTATTAAAGATACTGATGGTGTTACACAGAATCAATATGAGGAATATCTTTATACTGGTGATACCAGTGCAACTTATGATGCTTCAAAGTGGGAGAAGTTAGGAGACTTCCGTGCTACAGTAGACCTTGCAAATTATGCTAAGAAGAGTGAGACAGTTGAATTTAGTACCATTAGATTAGAGACAAAACCTCTCAATGAGGCTCCACAAATTCAACAGCAGATTATAAAGTTCGAAAATTTTAATGGTTATACTAAAGAAGTAGTAATTAAAGATGCCGAATCAGCTATGGCAGGCTTCATGTCTGTAAGAGACAAGAATAAACTTGATCTGTTTGACACATCACAAGTTCCTCCATCTGGTATTAATGTTGCTAAACTTTTAACTGTAGATTATAATGGCATAGTAATGAAGAAGGAGGCATCACGTTTAACAGTAGTATTAAATACTATTGATAAATCAAGTATATCAGTGGACTTTAGAGCAGCTTCTCCTCATTTAGCAGGTCTTATGTCAGGAGCAGATAAAACTAAGCTTGATGGTATATCTTCAGGAGCTACAGCAGACTCTGCAATAACTACAGCAGAGATAGATGCATTATTTGCTTAATAATAACTTTAAAAATTAATTAATATGAAGTTTTTAGATTTAAATGGATTAAAGCATCTTTATGCGAAAATAAAAGCAAGTTTTGACACAGCTCTTGTTGTTAGTTCTAAATGCGAAGAGACCAACTCAAATATAATTATTCCATTTGTCACAAATCATCAGGTTATTAAAGTAGATGTTGAGCGTAACAACAACGTATACGATTGGTTTCAAAAGGCATCGAAAGGAGGTATCCTGGAGATATTCTTCACAAGAGTTGAAGGATGTAGCGTTAGTTGCTTTAACAATAATAAAAGTTACCTGAGGAAAATGAAATTATCATCAAATGGTCCATTTCTTGATACAGTTAGTTTTCTGAATATACAGTACAATAACTATGCACGCTTAATCAAGATTGATGATGATACTCTTCTTGTTGCAGAGTTTGTTGTAAACACGTAAAACTAAAATTAATAAACAAACAAAATCATATGAATGACAAGGAGAAAGAACTATGGCGAGTTATAGACAACGTAATCAAGTGTTGCGCCATCGAACTGCCGAGCGGAGAGTTGAGCATTACGAGAGAAGACGTTCTCGGCAAGTCGAGAGCCGAAAACCTCGTAATGACACGATGTATGGTCGTTGAGCAGATGATACATGCAGGATTCAGCATAACGACCACTGCGACCGTATTAAACCGCACCGTTTCAGCTGTGAGACATCTGAGCAAGATGGCTTACACCTATATCAGTACGTCTCGAGTTTATCGACTTGCCACGGCACAAGCGACCCTTCTAAACAAGGACGTAGAGCCGATTTGCATTTAAAAAACAAAAAGAAAATAACCAAAAGCGTTCTTTGACAATAATTCGATAAATACCCCTGCACTAACTTTTTGGAGCGAGCCAAAAATCAGAGTAACTTTGCAGCGGATTCCAATATTTGGCTTCCACGACATAATTAACTCAAAATTTTATGGCAGACACAATCGAAAAAGTCTATTGCACTGGGGACGGTGGCAATGACAACCTAGCAGCAGCCTTGCTCGCTAGAGGTAGAGACAATGATCCAGCGACTATGCTGGCAGCAATGAACGGTGGTATGGGCAACTGGATGAATAACCCGTTTGCCTATATGATGATGATGGCTTGGATGCGAGACTGGAATAACCGTGGCGGCAATTTGCAGGACACGGAATTGCAGAATCAGATTGCGAGCCTTCGCACACAGATGCAGGACGGCAATAATACGGCTCTCTTGATGGACGCAGTGAAGGGCAACAACGTTGCTCTTGGTCAGCTGGCGCAGAATCTTAACTGCGATATGAACCAGCTGCAGAATGCAGTCTGTGGCGTGCAGGCAGCAATCCAAAATGTAGGCGGCAAGGTTGGTTTCAGCGCAGAGCGAGTAATCAACGCAGCGAACCTCGGAAACCTCAACATCATCCAGCAGTTGAAGGACTGCTGCTGCCAGACACAGCAGAACATCATCAAGATGGGCTACGACAACCAGCTGGGGCAGAAGGACATCGAGAACTCGATGCAGCGAGGATTCGATTTCAACAACCGCAGCATAGAGCGAGGCTTCTCGGCACTCGGTTTCCAGCTTCAGCAGGACAAGTGCGACATCATCCGCTCGAACCAAGACAACACCCAGCGCATCGTTGACGTTCTCAACAATCACTGGCATCAGGATTTGCAGCAGCGGTACAACGATGCACGCCTGGAGTTGAGCCAGCAGCGACAGAACGCTGAACTTATTGCAGCGTTGAAGACCACCACAACCACCACTGGAGCGTAGGCGGTCTGAACAAAATCTATCAAGGGGCAACTCGCTGTTCTATCAGTGAGACCCCTTTTTGTCTATTTATCGAATTATCTAAAAAGAGCGCATCATGGAATTTAAGAATATACAGAGAAATCACCCGGTCTATATGCTAGACAAGCAGACGGTGGAAGTTAAGGAAGGCAAGGTCGTAGACAACCAGCCGCACATCAACACTGGCATCGCAACCATTTCCAGCAGCGGACAGCCAATGCGAGACGTAACAATCGAGGTGGAGGGAAAGCAGACAATCTACACTATCCCCGAACACCTGGGAGTAACCTTTGCAGGCGAAACCGTACTGGCAACCGACAAGGCTGACCTTTTGCCCGAAGTCGGGAAATTGGTAAATGAAGCCGATGAGATAATCAAGGCATACGAGCCAAGCAAGGAGCGGAAAGCCAAAGGCGAAGAACTTCTTGCAGCTTTGAACCCGGCAATCAAGGAAAAGCAGGAAACCGAAAAGCGTTTCAAGGCACTTGAGGGCGATATAAGCGGCATTCGTGGCATGGTCAAGCAATTACTCGACAAACTAGGATAGGAGGGCGCACTATGAAGAAAATCATCGTTTTGCGCCATTCCTGCGATAGCGAGGAAGAGCGACACCAGCATCAAGAGAGCGACATCATCCACAGCTTGCCATACGAGAAGGCAGCAAAGGCACTCATGGGAGCCAGTGGGTACGTGGCATACGTTGCCAAGCACGGCTACCACTTCACGAAACAGCTAGCAATCAAGGCTAGCGAGCAGATGAAGAACGTAGACGGAACGAGCCATCGTTGGACGGTAGACGAAATCCGGCTGGCGACAAACAACGAGATAATCTCAAAGGGCACGACCCTCGGGGATATTCTCTATTTGGCAAATATGGCTTATGCGGACTTCTACCCGAAGGTAATCAAGACCGAGAGCGACTGCGTACAGTATGCTATTGCCGTAGCCAGTGATCCGGACGGATACGAGGGTATGGCATTCTGCAGGTGGACGGCAGACATCATCGGAAAGGGCGTGACCATTGACTGGGAAAAATTGGAATAACCAAAAAAAATAAATTGATATGAGCGAAGTATTTCACGATTTTCAGGTGCACCACCTTTATTTGTGCGCCCTAGTAATTTTTATCTGTTTCGCTACAATTCTGATAGCGATGACAATTGACCTGATAGCAGGCATACAGAAGGCGAAGGAACTGCATGTTGCAAGAACTTCAACCGGGTTGAAGAAAACGTGCGACAAGGCGAAGAAGTATTTCTCGACATTCGGTATTGCTTCGCTTATGGACGTTGCTACGTGTGTTATCTCTCCATTTCCCATGTTCGCCATTGCCTGGACGGTGTATCTCCTTCTCTGCGAGTTCAAGAGCATCCGAGAGAAAGCATACGAGAAGGCTGAGATAAGGAAGCAAGACCGCACTATGCAGGTGATCCTCGAAAATAAGGATGAAATTGCAAAGGCGGTTGTCGAGATAATGAAGGAAGAACGGAAGAAAGGAGGAGATAATGAGGATAACTAGAGCGCAACTTTTAAAGGTAATGCCGAATGCAGGCAGCAGGGCAGATACCTACCTTCCAATCATTAACGGATGGGCAGAGCATTTCCACATCAATACTCCTTTGCGTATGGCGCACTATCTCGCACAGATTGCCCACGAAAGCGGAGAGTTGAGATACACAAAGGAACTGGCAAGCGGCAGAGCCTACGAGGGCAGGAAAGACCTCGGCAACACCCAGCAGGGCGATGGCGTGAAGTATAAGGGCAGGGGATTGATACAGATTACCGGGCGAGCCAACTACCGGAAGTATGCCAATTATTGCGGCTTCGATGTTGTGGGCAGTCCCGAACTTCTGGAGCGTTCCCTGGGAGCAACGAAATCCTCGATGTGGGTATTCGACACCTTCGGCTGCAATGAACTGGCAGACAAAGACGACTTGAAGGCTATCCGCAGGAAAATAAACGGAGGGTACAATGGACTGGCAGCCTGCGAGAAGTATTTGAAGCGAGCCAAGGAAGCCATGGAAATCAAGGTGCTTGCACAATAAACACATCAATCAAACATTTCAAAGTATGGAAAATTCAAGAAAAGGGCGAAATTTGCGTTCTGTGGCGTTATTTCTCGCCATGCTTATAATTACCCCACTTTTGATTTTTGGCTGTTCCTGCGCAAAATCAGCCACAAATAACACGGTCTATCACGACAGCACACACACCAGTGTAAGACGTGACAGCGTGAACCAGCGACAAATCCACTGGCAGGACATCCGGCAGTACGACAGCATATTCAAGCATGACAGCGTGCTGGTGTACATCAAGAGCGACACCGTAATCAAGGAGCGGTGGCACAATTTCACGACCACCAGATGGATGACGACAACAAAGACCGACACCATCGTGGGCGACATTTACAAATTCGTGACCGACACCGTAAAGGTCAAGTATTACGTAAACCGATACAAGACCAAGGAGGTAGAGAAGCCAGTGAGCACATGGCACAAGATAAGATTATTCATTGGCGATTGCGTATTGCTATTCCTGGCAATCTTTGCAGTTTGCTGGATAAAGGAGCGCATCAAGAAGAGAGTTCAGTAGGTTCAATCATAATATCAAATCTTTTTAAGGGCAGGAAGCGCAGGAGAGCGTTTTTCTGCCCATTTTTTGGTATGCTCGGCATGAGTTTATTCTAATGGGTGCAAGTCCCTAACAAGCCCTAATAGCGGGAATTGTATAGCCAATAGCAAAGGTGTCCACTGCGAGGTGGAATCTGAAAGAAGCTGGCGGCAAACATCTGACCTAACGTACAGAAACTTCATA